>Ga0247760_1000665_pt1 | contig 36343 bp, 11 predicted proteins | sample UWRJL171409R4_FD_179936 | JGI IMG/M metagenome (GOLD analysis project Ga0247760, IMG submission 179936) | Plant litter microbial communities from Arlington Agricultural Research Station in Wisconsin, United States - UWRJ-L171-409R-4 | ecosystem: Environmental > Terrestrial > Plant litter >... | reverse complement strand
CCGAGTAGGGGCCCGAGCAGAAGGGTCCGAGCAGACCCACTTTTGATAATGAACCGACCAGTCCTAGGTCGAGTTGAATTTCCTTATCAGTTTTGACTGAATTTCCCATAGTAATTTTTTTTTAGACCACCCTTACAACAAATTGTCCTCCGGACAGGATTAAAGCTTATCTTTACTGGTTTCTTTTACGCGATACCGTATAATAATAGGCATTTCTTTAATTTAGGCGTAGCGAATCTAGGAGTTAAACCGCTAAGGAACTATGTATACTGGACAGGAGCTAATCCTAGGTTCCGTGTTAGTATTATAAAATTACAGTAAGTTTCTACTCCTTATAGTAATAGGTCTAGTCGTTACGTTAGAGCCTAAGGGGTAATTTATAACTAGTTACATTACTTTATAAGGGGTAGGTAGGGGTGGTATATGGTATATATAAGGACGAAAAGACACGTTAAGAACTAGTATTTTAAAACGCTTTAAAAAGCTTATCCTTTATATACTAGGGCAATATTTGGAGAAAGTTCTTTATTTACTTAAGTAAAAGTAGGATTCTGTTAAATAATATATTATTTAATAAAACTAAACTCTAACACTAACGGTAATAGTAATTAACTAGTTAGTCTAATTATGTTTACTTATCTAATATTAATTTAGAACATTTTATACTTTCTTTTAAGCGTTTACTTTTCTATTAACCTTCTTTTAACTATACTATTAAAGCTTTAGATAAGGGATAAGTAACTGAATTCTTCATCCTTACCTTTAAAACTTTAAATAAGGGATAAGTAACTGAGTTTTTCGTCTTTCTTTTAAGTTACTGTTTAAAGGAACGTATTATAGCGGGCTTAGTATAAGGTAGATAGCGACTTAACATTATAATAAGATAGTTGAAAGAAAAGTTTTATATGAATAGTACGAAATAATCTTAAAGCTTTTCCACGTCTAAATATACCTTTAAGAGTAAGGGACTAGCGATTAGTAATGTTTTGGTTTTTTATTACACCCTTTAAATCTCTTCGAATCGCTTATTATATCTCCTTTCTAATAACTTCAGAAATTCCTCTTAACTGTTAATAATATTTATTACTTTACATATATTACTAAGCTAAGTATTAAGGGTTTGAATTATAATATTAACTAAGTTATACTATTTATAAAGACTGCTAAAGAGAATATTAAGTTCTGTATTAAATTTCTAAAAAAGCTATTCTTACATTAGATCTAACTTATTATTAGATTAAAGTGTATAAGATTTAAGATAGTTATAAATAGTAAGAGGTATTTAACAGCTGGTTATAATAAAGGTTTTATTATCTAAAGAGTGTTATATTAACTGTACTTAAAAAAGTTTTTTTTATAAGTAAAGAGAATAAAAAGTAGGGGCTATACTTTAGCTTAGTAAGTACGTAGTCTCTCTTAATCTTACAGATCTGCATTTAACGTTATTATTAAAGCTAAGGCTTATTAGAAGTACTTAGTTAGCGCTCGTTTTAGCTGGACCTTAAAGGCGTTAGCTTAAGGTAGCCGTTTGTTTAAATAATTACAGCCCCCTTTTAAATAGTCTGCAATCTAGTAGCTGCAGCTAGCTTTAATACGATATTACTTAATTAACAGTTCACTTAAGACTTAAGCTTTACAGAGAGTAATAATATTAATAAACCTATTTAGGTATCCTTAATTAGTAAAGTTAAGATAACAGTAGAGATTAACTATTAGTTACTAGAAATACCGATATAAACACTTACTTAAGCATTCTTACTTAAAGCGTTAGTAATGGGTAATTATTAACCGTAAGACTTAACGACGGATTCGCTTTAAGGTATTAAAGCATTACCACCTAGCGACTGTAAAACTGTTATATTTGGCCTTAATAAGCTCCTAGATTAAATTATATTTAAGGACTTTACAGCTAGAGCTTTAATGTATCTTAAGGTTTTAGAACTTAACGTCTCGCTTTATAAGGGGCTTAAACGTTATAATACTTAAGTAAAACTTAAACTTAATAATAGTAAAGACTTAAAGTTAATTAAAGTACTTCTCTTAACCTAAAATAATAAGTAACTTAGGTATAAAATCGTGTATAACTATATACACTTCTATTTATACTTTAATCCTGTATAAGACTAGCTAGTGCTTTTTAACACTTTAATCCACCTTATACAGCTGTGACGACCCTGCAGGCCGTCACTTGGGCCGGGGCGGCCCGACGAATCCCCCGCAGAAGGAACAGTGCAGGAAGACAGTGTACACCGTACGGACGCACTGGGCCAGGGGTGCAAAGACCCGAAGCCCTTACGACTAATAAGGTGCTGCTTGTAGTATGTTAAATACTTGCATTGCGAGCAGGAGAAACCTTATAAGCAGAACGCTTGTGTGGTGTAAAGTGCTCACATAATAAGCACTTACAATATTATAAGTAAGGTATAAAGTACCTTTTAATTAGTTAGTATAGATAGTTATAGTTATACCTATAACCACTATAAGGGACTTTAGTTCCTCACGCTAATATTTAATTATTTATTTATGTCTTACTGTTCAGACTTACCTTTATATATTATAGTAATAGTAACCTATAGTGACATTAAACCCCCCCCTGTTTAAGAGTGTTAGTTTAATAAGCTGTCTTTAAAATACCCTTTACTTATTAGCGTCCTGTTATACGTTTTGTCTTAATTTACGTTAGTCCTCTTAAGGCCTATATTAGGTGTAAGTTATAATACGATATTAACGTTACAGTTTTAAATACTATTTATTAAATTCCTAGATATTACCTCTCTTTTATTGTTAATATGTTAACCTCTAGTAAAGGTAAGGAAGTTAAGGAAGTGTAAGCTTAACCTTAGCTCCCTACTGTTAATAAATTAGTTATATACCTTAAAGAGTTAAACTTTAATTAATAAGGACTGGTTAAAGAACTTAACGAAGTTTTCCTTAAAGATATTAAGAGTTATATTAGTCTTATTAAAAAACTTTAAGCTTAACTTAATGCTGTTAAGCTGGAAAATAATAACCTTAAGGGCTTGTAGAAGAAATAAGTAAAGCTCCCCTTATTATTACGCTTTAAAGGAGATTTAATGTAGTTAGAGTCTTAAATAGCCTAGCTTTAGAGTTATGTTACTTATTACGATAAGTAGTTCTTTAAAGAAGAAGGAAAGGTTAAGTTTGTTAAAGTATTACTAGATAAAGTAACCGCTTATTAATATAAACCTTATGTAAAGATAATTAATAACCTTTTTGTAAATAGAGTATAAAATGAAGCCCTAGAGACTTAGGCCCTTTTTAACGACTTTGACGTGTTTATTAATTAACTCTAGACTGAGTTTAGAGAACTAAACGCCTTAAGATAGGTTAAGTAACGCCTTATAACCTTAAGACAGACGTCCTTAATCTTTAAATTCTTTATACACTTTAAATTAAAAGTAGTAAAGATTAAGCTAAGTTAAAAGGCCATAGTAATACTGTTTTAAAATGGTTTAAAGAAGCACGTTATTAAAGACCTTTATTAAGAAGACTAACTAGATCGCCTTTAAGAGCTAGTTAAGATAGTTATTAAGGTTAATAATTAGTATTATAATCACTATTATTAAAAAACTTTAAAAAGGAACAGACCCCTTATTAACTAAGTAAGCTTAAAAAGGGGAACCAGTTAATTATAATAAGTTACCACCTTAAGCTGATAGATATTAGTATAGTAAACCGTTAGAACTAACCTAACTGTGATAAACCTTAACGATAACAGCAGTAGAAGGAGCCTAAAGACCTATCTTAGGTTTAGTGTTTTAATTATAGAAAAAAACGCTATATAGTATAATAATATCTGTTGTTAAAATAAGTTAGTTAGAAACCTGTCTTAGAATAAAGAAAACACGTTAAGTTTAACTTTAGAAGTGTTTATATCAGGATAGTAAGTAATAAAGAAGACTGTATCTGGATAGATAAGTGTAACTTAAGAGATAAGGAAGAAAAAAAAGAAGAACTTTAAGATGTGGTTTATCTAATCTTTAAGGGTATTATAGAAGAGTTAGCTATAGAGGTGTAAGTTACTATAAACCGACTTTAAAGTGGAAACTTAAAACCGTTAGAGGTGTAGGTTACAGAAGACCGACTTTAGGAAAAGATATTCCAGTTAGCTATTATAAGCCTTAAAAACCTTACCTTATAAGCCTAGGAATTAAGGAAATCTAAAAAGGACCCTGATTTAAACCTTATTAAAATGGTAAAGGGAGTTAAAGAATTAGCTTTTTAAGCTACTTAAGTGGTAAAGTAAGCTTTAGAAGGTGAAAAAGAGTAAGTTAAGAGAGTTAAACTGGAGAAATGGAAGTTCTTTTTAATTATACCCCTTAAAACTTTTAAATACTTTAAGTATATTAAGTAGATCAGCACCCTTACCTTACTGGAAGAATGATAGCTTAAATAACTACTTTATATTAAAGCTAGTGTACTTTAAACTAATACCTTAAGGGTCCTTTAAAAAGGCACGAAATAAGTATATTAATAAAGGGTTTAGGAGTTAAAGGAGAAACATTAAAAGTTAACAGATAAAGTAAAGGACTTTTAAGTCGAAGGCCTTATCGTAACGTTTAAGGATAAAATGGTAGAAATTAGGTTATAACTTTATAATAGAGTTTACTTTACTAATTAACTTAAATACTAACTTGTTAAAGAAGGCCACTTTGTGGAAGAATAAGTTAGGTTACTGTTACCTGAGTTTTAAGAAAAGGTTTAAGAGAAATAACAAACCTGGAAGTAAGTGGAAGAAGAGAAGAAATAAGGCGTTACTCCTCCCATCCTATATTTTATAATTACAGCACTTACAGTTAACGTCGACCACCTTAACTATAAGGATATACTGTGGATTAACTGTATATATAATAACTATATTTTTAATTAATATAGTAAACTTAAGGCCCTTTATAACCACTTTCCTAATATATAAAGATAAGATTACGTTATTATAAGGATAAAGTTAGAACCGGCTTACTATTAAGTCTTCTACTCCTTAATAAAAGAGTTTAGTAATAAGTGGAAGGTTATTATAGTTAACCAGGCTTTTGCCATATACTAGTAAGAAGGGGTATTTAATAACTGCCTAGTTGTAACGTGCTTATTACACCTTAATGGAAAAGCTAAGGAGTGGTAGAAGTAAGAAGATTACTAATAGATTTAAGAGTATAGTCTTATAAAGTGTATTATTAACTTATTAAGGACTTTAAGAATATTAAACTATTTAAAGTTAACTAAACGTTAAAGTGTGAAAATTTAAGAAAAGTTAATTACCAGGTTTATTAAAGCTGCCTGTTTTTTTAAAAGAAATTAAGAAAAGGTTACAGGCCTTTTAAAAGGGTTAGAAACTAGTAGTTTACTAATTAGTAAAAACCTTAAGAAGGAGAAAAGGTATTTAAAAGTTAAGTTAGATAAGACTTTAAAGATAAGTAGTTATTATAACTTAAATATTAAAGGAGTATAAGTATTATTCTGTTAATGTTAACTTAACAGATGGAAAAGGGAGGCTGTTTAAGGTAAGAGTAATAATTAATAGTGGGAGTGTTTTTAACTTAATACATCCCTTATTAGTTAACTAAAGGAAACTCCTTAATTAAAAGTATAAAGAGGCTATTCCCATTTAAAATAGAGAAAGAGGCCTATATTAGTATAATAACAGTAAAATCACCCACTATTTACCACTTCTAATTAAAGTAGATAGGGATAAATAATAAGTAGATTTTAACGTTACACTAGTTATAGGTTATAATATAATCTTAAGTTTACCTTAACTGGAAAAGTATAACCCTGTAATTAATTAGAAGAGTGGCCACCTCACCTTTAGTAAGTCCCCTAATAGTAATTAACACTTAAAAGAAGTTAAAAAGGTATTAAACCGTTTTAAAGATATATAAAGCACTTAAAAGCACATTAAACCCTTAAAACTAAATATAGTTTAGGTTAGGTTTATTAAGATAGTTGAAGGATTAAAGAGTCTACCATATTACTTAAATAACGATTTAAAAGGTAGAAAGAAGTAAGAAGTTAATTTACAGATAAGTAAAAAAGTCGACTTATTTAAAGTACTTATAGAATATAGGAAGTTTACCTTATTTTAAAAAAAGATACTATAATTATTAGATTATAAACTGTAGGATTATAAAATTAAGTTAAAGCTAGAAGTGAAACTTTATAACTTTTAGCCTTATCATTTAAACCCCTAATAAGTTAAGGCCTTAAGGGAGTGTATTAATGAGAACTTAAAGAATAGGTTTATTATAAAGTCCTAGTCTTTAGTAAGGTACTTAATACTATTTATCTTAAGAAAGGAAGATAGTAAACTATATATAGTTATTAATTACTAAACGTTAAATAAGGATACGATTAAGAATTGTTACTTATTACTACTTATTATAAAAATATAAAAACGGATTATTAAAATAAATTAGTTCTTTAATCTTGACTTTGTTATAAGATTTAACCACGTTAAAGTAAAGGAGGAGAACGAGTATAAGATAGCTTTTCAGATTTATAACAGGTATTATTAATATTATATTATATTAATAAGATTAATAAACACCCCTGTGACTTTTTAAGGCCTTATTAATAATGTTCTCCACCTCTTCTTTAATAAGTTTATCTTTATATATTTAAATAATATTCTAATTTATTTTAAAACTTTAAAAAAACATTAAAAGTATATATAATAGGTCTTAACAGCTTTTAAAAAGGTAAAGTTAATAGTAAACTTAGAGAAAAACCACTTTTATATTTAGGAACTAAACTATTTAGGGTTTAAAGTAACCCTTAAAAAGCTTAAAATGTAACTGGAGAAGATAAAGGTAGTTAGGGACTGGTTTACTTTAAAAAACTAAACTAAGTTATAAGCTTTTATTAGCTTTATAAACTTTTATTAATACTTTATTAGGTACTTTATAAAGATTATAAAACTATTATATAAGCTTATAAAAATGAGAAACCGTTTAAATAGACTAATAGATAATAAAAGGCGTTTAAAGACTTTAAACATACCTTTATCACAATATTAGTTTTAGCTCTCCTTAATTTCTTAAAATCTTTTTAAGTTAAGACAGACTTTTTAAAATTTATAATTAATGGAGAACTTAACTAAATACAGGATAATGGGAAACGTCACCTAATTACCTTCTTATTAAAAGGGATCTATAGCCTAGCTTTATAATATCTAATTTATAATAAGGAACTGATAGTAATTATTTAATACTTTATAAAATAGGCATTATATTTAAGTGGTATAAAAGAACCAGTTTAAGTCTTCTTAAACCATAATAACCTCTAATACTTCTTAACGAAGGAACTTAACTTATAGTAAGTATAATAAGTAAAGTTAATAACCCTGTTCCATTTTTAAATTTACCACGTTAAAGGAAAAGATAATAAGTAAGCTAATACCCTTAACTAGAGATAAGATTATAAAGATATTAATTTAGTTTTAATCCCTATTACTATATTTAGTAAAGTTAAAAACAGTATGTTAAAATATACACTGTAAGTGTTAGATAACTAGATATTAAAATAAATTATTAATATCTGTATAAACTTATAAATAAAGTATAATATCTATTAGTAATAACAGGACTTTTAAGTAAAAAGGTTAATAAAAGGTACCTATAGGTATAAGTGTCCTTTAAGAGACTTTTTAAGGTATATGTAAGACTGTGGAAAGGAGTGCCTAATATATTTAAACTATAACGAAACTGGTTATTAGTTAAAATAACTGTTTAGAAGGTGTAAATAGTGTATTTAAACTAAAAGCTAAGCTTTAGTATTAAAAGAAACTGTATATTTATAACTTAAGTAAACGGAAGGAGTATATATAACAGGTTTATAAATCTTAACTTAAAGGATATATAAGCTGGGTTAAGACTTTTACATAGGTTTAATAAGCGTACGTTTTCCCAGGAATAAAGAAGCTGGTTAAGGAAGTGGTTAATAACTGTAACATTTACTATTAAAAGTAAAATTAACGTTATAAGCCTTATAGACTTCTTAAACCACTCCTTATATTACAGGTGTTATAAAGTTCCATCTCATTTAACTTTATTACTGGGATTTTAAAATTTAAGGACCTTACTATAAGAGTTACTTATAATTAAATCCTTATAATAGTTAACAGATTAATAAAGTAGGCCTACTTTTTACTAACTTTAAAAAACATAACTGTGGAGTAACTTACTTATATCTTTAAGAAAAAGGTAATTTTATAATATCTTTAACTAAATAACATCGTTACAGATTAAGATAAGCTAATTATGTTAAAGTTCTGGTAAGGGTTAATGTAAAAAATAGGTGTGAAAAGTAAACTTTTAACAGCCTTCCACTTACAGATAGACAGTTAAACGGAGTAAGTTAATTAAATACTTATAACATACCTTTAAGCTTAAGTTAACTTTAAATAAGATAATTAACTTAAGCTATTATTAACAGTATAGATAATTTATAATATAACGTTAGTTAAATTGATAAGTATATTACTATTTTTCACTAATTACAGTAAGGAGCCTAAGCTCCGTTAAAGCCCACTTATTAATACCCCTTAAGCTATAATCCACACAGATTAAATATAAGAGTTATATAACTACCTGTAAACTAAGTTTAAGTTTACATTTAAACGAATAAAAAAGTTTATTAATAAACATTAAATTAAATAATTAGTGTTTAAGTAAGGACTTTATTATAATGGTAAACAAGTTAAGGGATTAACTTTTTAAAAGGGGGATTATATTTACCTTTTTTCATAAAACCTATATTTAAAACGACTTAATAAGAAGCTTAACTTTAAAAGGTATAGACTGTTTTAAATTAAGAAAAAGGTCACCATCTTTAATTACAAATTAAACCTACCTGTTAGCATAAAGGTGCGGACTAAGGTTTTTCACATCTCACTTCTAGAACCTACCTTAAAGGGAGTTCCTTTAGAAAAGAAGATTAAGATCGACGTTAATAAAGATAAGTATAACGTTAAGGAAGTTATAAATTTGTAAAAAGGAAAGAACACGTTTAAGTATCTTATTAAATAGTTAGATTATAACCTTAAAAGTAATTTATAGGAACTAGTTAAAAATCTTAAATACCTAGACCTAATTACAGAGTTCCACTAAAAGAATCTAAACTAATTAAAACTAATAATAAGAACCAGAAATAAGATAAGATCTAACATTTAAATTACTATATTAAAGAGTAAGACTATTATAGGACTTAAAGCTTAAAAAGCGGTAAGAAACTCCTTAATAGGTACAGAAGGATATTTATCAGAACCCTTAACTATAAGTTATAAGGACCTTAAACCTGATAAGGAGATTAGTATGCCTTAAAGTCTCCTGAACCAGTTATGTAGTAGTGTGTGGTAGAAAAGTGTATCTATAAGAATAAGCGCTGTTAAGAAAGGAAGTTAGTAAAGAAAAAAAAAATAATAATAAAAAAGTCACTATAAGCCCTTTAGCCTTAAGGGACTAAAGCGACAGAAGACTCTTATGGGACTTAAACCTATAGCCTCTTACTAAAGGAAGCAAACGCATTACCATTATATTAAAGAAACCGTTCCGTTTATTAAAAGGAAAGAGCAACGAACTAAGTTATAAGGCGACTGTGTGCAGTAGAGACCTAATTAAGAAGTTCCCCTAGTTAAAAGACTTTACGTCTTTAGGAGGAGCGTTTAGTTTAGCCTCTTCACCTTCTTAAAACTTTAGTAGTTCCACTTTATAACTAAATACCTTTACAGTACGATCTTTAAGTCGAGACTGTTACTTATAAAGACGCGTTAAACGTACTGATACTTTTTAAAGCTTAGCGGTAGCCTTATATAACTGTTAAATAACGGATTTAACTTATAAGTTAAAATCTCACTTTTTAACTAAAAGGGCTTTCAGCTTCACCTTACCCATACTAAAAGCGTCACACTAGGAAGGATAATACCTCTCTAGGTAGTGGTTACAGTATTACGACCTGCACCTGACATAGACCTTAAGAGGGCTGGTGTGGGTTAAGACAGAACGTATAGCAGGACGCTAACAGATAAGGGGCGTTCTGAAGACGGCTTGTTAAGCTAGCACTCCTAGACGAGGGGTTTAATATCATTATAGGTTGCTGTTACTATAATACATAAAGGTGAGTCTGAATAGTAAGATATAAATGAATAATTAAATATTAGTGTAAGGAATTAAAGTCCCTCACGGTGGTTATAGGCATAACCATAGCTATTTATACTAATTAATTAAAAGGTATTTTATACCTTACTTATAATACCGTAAGTGCTTATTATACAAGCACTTTACATTACGTAAGCGTTCTGCTTATAAGGTTTCTCCTACTTGTAATATAAGCACTTAATATACCGTAAGCAGCACATTATTAGTTATAAGGGCTTTAGGTCTTTACACCCCTAGCTTAATATACCTGGACGGTGTATATTATCTTCCCACACTGTTCCTTTTACAGGGGATTTATCAGGCTGCCCCAGCTTAAGTGACAGCTTACAGGGTTATTATATAATTCCCCCTTTTTAACGTTCTTTTCTTATAAAGAACTTAAAACGTAAGTTTCTCCTTTTACCACTTTACTATATAATAAATGTCCAGCTTTTAGGTTTTAAAACGGGAATAGGGTAAAAGTATTAACCATTATCTAAACCTTACAGCTTACACTTATATATTTAATGGTGAAATGTCCCTTTATTCTTTTTATGAGTCTGTTAACCCTCCACTTATCTGTTAGGTTTTAAACTAATTTAACAGTTATAACTATTATCTAGAGAGGCATTAGCCTTCCTAGTGTGACATTTTTAATATTAATAAGGTAAAGTTAAAGGCTCTCCTTATTAAAAAGTAGGACTTTAATTTATAAGTTAAATCTACTACTTAACAGCTTTATAAGGCCATTATTAAGCTTTAAAAGGCGTTAATATACCTGGTGTGCCTTTATAAACAGCGGTTTTACCTTAAAAACTGGGCTGTGAAAGCGTTTAGCCGTAAAGTGGAGTTATTAAAGTTTTAAGAGAGTAAAGAGGTTAAACTAAACACCCCTCTTAAAGACGTGGAGTCTTTTAATTAGGGGAACTTCCTAACAGGGTCTTTACAGTAAATGGTCTCTTTATAACTTAATTTATAATTTCCTTTTTCTAACGAGAGGTTATAGGTTTAATTCCTATAAGAGTCTTCTGTCACTTTAAGTCCTCACCCTTTAAGGCTAGAGGGTCTAAGGTGACTTTTTACTTATTTTCTTTTACTAACTTCTTTCCTTAACAGCACTTGTTTTTTATATAAAGCTTATCAGGAGCTTTAAAGGCCTAACCTCCTTATTAGGTTTAAGGTCCTTATAACCCTAGTTAAGGGTTTTAATAAACACCCTCTTATACTTACTAAGGAGTTTCCTGCCGCTTCTTAGGCTTTAAGTCCTATAATAGTCTTACTCTTTAATATAGTAATTTAAATGTCAGATCTTATCTTATTTCTAATTCTTATTATTAGTTTTAGTTAGTCTGGATTCTTTTAATGGAATTCCGTAATCAGGTCTGGCCACTTAAGATTTATAACTGGCTTTTATAAATTACTTTTAGGGCTGTAATCTAACCATTTAACGAGATATTTAAACGTGTTCTTTCCCTTTTATAAATTTATAACTTCTTTAACGTTATACTTATCTTTATTAATATTAATCTTAATCTTCTTTTCCAGGGGAACTCCCTTTAAGGCGGGTTTTAAAAGTAAGATGTGAAAAACCTTAATCCACACCTTTATATTAATAGGTAAGTTTAACTTATAATTAAAGGTGGTAACCTTTTTCTTAATTTAAAACGGTTTATACCTTTTAAAGTTAAGCTTCTTATTAGGTTATTTTAAGTGTAGGTTTTATAAAAAAAGGTAAACGTAATCCCCCTCCTGAAAAGTTAATCCCTTAACTTATTTATTATTATAATAAAGTCCTTTTTTAAGCACTGGTTACTTAGTTTAATATTTATTAGTAAACTTCTTTATTTATTCGTGTGTAAACTTAAGTTCAGCTTATAAGTAGTTATATAATTCTTATATCCAGTCTATATAGACTGTAACTTAGGGGGCGCTGGTAGGCGGGCCTTAACGGAGCTTAGGCTCCTTACTGTAATTGGTGAAAAATGGTGACACATTTATTAACTTAACTAACGTTATATTATGAGTTATTTACACTGTTAATAATAGTTTAAGCTAATTATTTTATTTAAAGTTAATGTAGGTTTAAAGATACGTTATAAGTATTTAGTTAACTTATTCCGTTTAATTATTTATTTATAAGTAAAATGCTGTTAAAAACTTACTTTTTATACCTATTTTTTATATTAGTCCTTATTAAAACTTTAACATAATTAGCTTATCTTAATCTATAACGATGTTATTTAGTTAAAAGTGTTATAAAATTACCTTTTTCTTAAAGATATAAGTAAGTTACTTTATTATTATATTCTTTAAGGTTAATAAAAAGTAAGCTTATTTCGTCAGTCTGTTAATTACTATAAGGACTTAATTATAGGTAACTCCTGTAACAGGGTTTTTAGATTTTAAAATCCCAGTGATAAAGTTAAGTAAAATGGAACTTTATAAAACCTGTAGTATAAAGAGTGGTTTAAAAAGTTTATAAGGTTTATAATGTTAATTTTACTTATAGTGGCAGACGTTACAGTTATTAATCACTTCCTTAATTAACTTCTTTATTCCCAGGAAGGTGTACGCTTATTAAGCCTATGTAAAAGTCTTAACTTAACCTATATATCCTTTAAGTTAAGACTTATAGATCTGCTAGACGTACTCCTTTCATTTACCTAAGTCGTAAATGTATGGGTTTTCTTAATATTAGAGTTTTACTCCTAGTTTAAGTATACCATTTATACCTTTTAACAGCTATTCCAGTTAATAACCAGTTTTATTATAGTTTAGATACTTTAGGCACTCTTTATTACAGTCTTATATATACCTTAAGAAGTCTCTTAAAGGGTATTTATACTTACAGGTTCCTTTTATTAACCTTTTTACTTAAAAGTCTTATTATTATTAATAGATATTATACTCTGTTTATAAGTTTATATAGATATTAATAGTTTATTTTAATGTTTAATTATTTAACATTTATAATGTATATTCTAACGTGCTATTCTTTACTTTATTAAATATAATATCAGGGATTAAGACCAGATTAGTATCCTTATAATCCTGTCTTTAATTAAAAGTATTGGCTTACCTGTTATCTTTTCCTTTAATATAATGAATTTAGAAGTGGAATAGGGTTATTAACTTTACTTATTATGTTTATTATAAGTTAAGTTCTTTCGTTAGGAAGTATTAAAGGTTATTATAGTTTAAAAAGATCTAAACCAGTTCTTCTATACTGTTTAGATATAATGCCCACTTAATAAAGTATTAAATGATTACTATTAGTTCTTTATTATAGATTAAATATTATAATGCTAAGCTGTGGATTCCTTTTAATAAGAAGGTAACTGGGTAGCGTTTCCTATTATCCTGGACTTAACTGAGTTCTCTACCGATTATAAATTCTAAGGAGTCTGTTTCGACTTAGAAAGGTTTTAAAAAATCAAGAAGGGTTAGGATTAGTGTTATAATAAAGGCATGCTTAAGGTCTTTAAACGCCTTTTACTGTCTATCAGTCCACTTAAACAGTTTACCCTCTCCTGTAAGCTTATATAATAGTTTTATAATCTTTATAAAATACTTAATAAAACACTGATAAAAGTTTATAAAGCTGATAAAGGTTTATAACTCTTTTTAACTCTTTAAAGTAAACCAGTCTTTAATTACCTTTATCTTCTCTACTTACATTTCGAGCTTTCTAAAGGTTACTTTAAATCTTAGATAGTTTAGTTTTTAAATATGAAAATGGCTCTTTTCCAGGTTTACTGTTAGCTTTACTTTCTTAAAAGCTATTAAAACCTGTTATATATGCTTTTAATGTTCTTTTAAAGTTTTAGAATAAATTAAAACGTTATTTAAATATATAAAGATAAACTTATTAAGGAAGGGGTGAAGAACATTGTTAATAAGGCCTTAAAAGGTTACAGAGGTGTTTATTAATCCCATTAGTATAATATAATACTGATAATACCTGTTATAAGTCTGAAAAGCCATTTTATACTTATTCTTTTCCTTTACTCTAATATAGTTAAACCTTATAGGGAAATTAAGGCTGGAGAACTAATTTACCTTAATAATCCACTCTTATATTACTATAATAAGTAATAGTGGGTAACGGTTTTTAATTATATTTTTATTTAACGTTTAATAGTTAATAACTATATGTAACTTACCATCTCCCTTCTTTAAGATGAATAGCACTGGGTACCCTGTTAAGGATTAGGACTTTATAATAAATCCATTCTTTAGATTTTCATTAACGTACTTTTTTAAAGCCTTAGCCTGTTAAGGGTTTAAGTGATAGGGCTGGAAGCTGTAAAGTTTCGCTTTTAGTTTTAATTTAATTTTATAATCTTATAATCTATAATCTGGTAATTATAATATCTTTTTTTAAAATAAGGTGAACTTCCTATATTTTATAGGTACTTTAAATAAGTTAACTTCTTCACTTATCTGTAGATTAGCTTTTAACTTCTTTTTACCTTTTAAATTGTTATTTAAGTAATGTGGTAAACTCTTTAATCCTTTAACTATCTTAATAAACTTAACTTAAACCGTACTTAGTTTTAAAGGTTTAATATGCTTTTAAATACTTCTTATAACTTTAAAGTGGTTTAATACCTTTTTAACTTTCTTTAAATAATAATTTATAACGACCCTGCAGGCCGTCACTTGGGCTGGGGCGGCCCGACGAATCCCCCGCAGAAGGAACAGTGCAGAAAGGCAGTACGCACGGTACTGCGCACTGGGCCAGGGGTGCAAAGACCCGAAGCCCCTACGACCAGTCGTTAAGTGATCACTCTGATCTCGCTAAGAGCACGGTGATCACAGTGATCAGAGGCATTCTGATCACCATAATCACTCCTCGTGTTAAGTAAGCACAGTAATTAAGGTATAAAGTACCTTTTAACTAGTTAATATAAATAGCTATAATTATACCTATAACCACTATAAGGGACTCTAGTTCCTTACGCTAATATTTAATTATTTATTTATGTCCTACTGTTTAGACTCACCTTTATGTATTATAGAAACAGCGACCTACAGTAACATTAAACCCCCGTTTAAGAGTGTTAGCTTAATAAGCCGTCTTTAGAACGCCCCTTACCTGTTAGCGTCCTGTTATATGTTTTATCTTAACCCACACCAGTCCTCTTAAGGCTTATGTTAGGTGTAGGTTATAATACGATATTAGTGTCGAGCTTTAAACGCTGTTTATTAAATTCCCAGACACCTTTTTCCCACTAATATATTAACCTCTGGAAAAGGAAAGGAGATTGAGGAGGTGTAAGCCTAGCCTTAGCTCCTTATTATTAATAAGTTAGCTATATACCTTAAAGACTTAAACCTTAACTAGTAAGGACTGGTTAAGGAACTTAATAAAGCCTTCTTTAAAGACATTAAGAGTTATATTAGTTTTATTAAAAAACTCTAGGCCTAACTTAACGCTGTTAAGCTAGAGAATAACGACCTTAAGGGCTTATAGAAGAAGTAAGTAAAGCTCCCCCTGCCGTCGTGCTTTAAGGGAGACTCTATACAGTTAAAGTCCTAGATAGCCTAGCTTTAGAGTTATGTCACCTATTACGATAAGCAGTTCTTTAAAAAAGAAGGGAAGGTTAGGTTCGTTAGAGCTTTACTAGATAAAGTAGCCGCTTACTAATATAAACCTTATGCGAAGATAATTAACAACCTCTCCCTAAATAAAGCACGTAAAAAGGCCCCTGAGACTTAAGCCCTTTTTAATAACTTTAATATGTTTATTAACTAACTCTGGACTAAGTTTAAAGAACTGGACACTTTAAGACAGGTTAAGTAGCGGCTTATAACCCTAAGATAAACGTCTTTAATTTTTAAATTCTCTATACGTTTTAAACTGGAAACAGTAAAAACTAAGCTTAGCTAAGAAGCCCTAGTAATACTGTTTTAAAGTGGTTTAAAGGAGCACGTTACCAGAGACCTTTACTAAAAGGATCGACCAGACCGCCTTTAAGAACTGGTTAAGATAGCCATTAAGGCTAATAATTGGTATTATAATCACCATTATTAAAAGAACCTTTAGAAGGAACAGACCCCTTATTAGCTAAGTAGACCTAAAAAGGGGAGCTAGTTGATTATAACAGGCCACCACCCTAGACTAATAGATATTAGTATAGTGAACTGTTAAAATCGACCTAACTGTAATAAGCTTTAATAATAACAGTAGCAGAAGTAGTTTAAGGACCTGTTATAAGTCTAATACTTTAACTGTAATAAGAAAGGATATATGGCACAGTAATGCCTATCGTTAAAGTAAGTTAGCTGGAAACCCGTTTTAAAAGGAGGAAAGCACGTTAGGTTTAACTTAAGAGATATTTATATTAGGATAGCAGGTAACGAAGAAGATTACACTTAAATAGATAAGTGTAACTTAAAAGATAAGGAAAAAGAAAAGGAAGAACCCTAAAACGTAGTATACCTAATCCTTAAAGGTGTTTTAAAAGAGTTAACTATAAAGGTGTAGGTTGTAAAAAACCGACTTTAAAGTGGAAATTTAAAACTGCTAGAAGTGTAGGTTATAAAAGACCGATTTTAAGAAGAGATGTTCTGGTTAACTGTTATAAGCTTTAAAAACCTCACCCTGTAAGCCTAGGAATTAAGGAAATCTAGGAAAGACCTTAACTTAAAAATCACCAGGATAGTAAAGGGAGTTAAAGAATTAGCCCTCCAGGCCACTTAAACAGTAAAGTAAGCCTTAAAAGGTAAAAGAGAATAAATTAAGAGAATTAAACTGGAGAAACAGAAATTCTTCTTAATAATACCCTTTAAGACTCTTAAACACTTTAAGTATATTAAGTGGATTAACACCCTTACCTCCTTAAAGGAAGGATAGCTTAGATAGCTGCCCTGTATTAAAGCTGGTGTGCCTTAAACTAGTACCTTAAAGGTTCTTTAAGAAGGTATAAAATAAGCACACTAATAGAGGGTTTAAGAGCTAAAAGAGAAACATTAAAAGCTGGTAGATGAAATAAAGGACCTGAGGGTTAAAGGCCTTATAGTGACGTTTAAAGATAAGGTAATAGAGATTAGGTTATAACTTTATAACAGAGTTTACTTTACTAATTAACTTAAATATTAACTTATTAAGGAAGACCACTTTATAAAAGAATAAGCTAGGTTACTGTTACTTAAGTTTTAGGAAAAGGTTTAAGAGAAATAATATACCTAGAGGTAAATAGAAGAAGAGAAGAAATAAAACGCCACTTCCCCTATCCCGTACTTTATGACTGTAACACCTATAATTAACATTAACTACCCTAACTACAGGGATATATATTATAGATTAACTGTATATATAATAACTGCACTTTTAACTGGTATTATAGACTTAAGGCCCTTTATAACCACTTCCTTAACATGTAAAGACAGGATTACGCTGTTATAAGAGTGGAGTTAGAACCGGCCCACTATTAAGTCTCTTACTCTCTAATAAGAGAATCTAATAATAAGCGGAAAGTTACTGTGGTTAATTAAGCCCCCGCTATATGTTAGTAAAGAGGAATATTTAATAACTGCCTAGTTATAATATGCTTATTACACATTAACGGAAAAGTTAAAGAATGGTAGAAGTGAGAAGATTATTAGCAGATCTAAGAGTAAAAAGACATTACTGTAATCTAATCTTATAAAGCGTATTATCAATTTATTAAAGACTTCCAGAACATCGTACCGTTTAAAGTTAATTAGATATTAAGGTGTGAAAACCTAGGAAAGGTTAATTACTAAGTTTATTAAAATTACCTGTTTTTCTAAAAGGAATTAGGAAAAGGTTACAGGCCCTCTAGAAAGGCCAGAAACTAGTAATTCACTAGTTAGTAAAAACCCTAAGAAGAAGGAGAGGCACTTAAAGGTTAGGCTGGATAAGACCTTAAGGACAGATAATTACCATAACTCAGATGTTAAAGGAGTATAAGCACTATTCTATTAATGTTAACTTAACAGACGGAAGAGGGAGGCCATTTAGAGTAAAAGTAATAATTAATAACGGGAGTGCTTCTAACCTAATGCACCCCTTACTAATTAACTAAAGGAAACTCCCTAACGAAGAGTATAAAAAGGCTATCCCCATTTAAAATAATAAAAGAGGCTTATATTAGTATAATAATAATAAAGTCACCCACCACTTGCCACTTTTAATTAAAGTAGATAAGGACGAATAATAAGTGGACTTTAACGTTACACTAGTTATAAGGTATAATATAATCCTAAGTTTACCTTAACTGGAAAAGTACAACCCTGTAATTAATTAAAGGAGTGGCCACCTCACTTTTAGTAAGTCCCCTAGCTGTAATTACTATTTAAAGAAAGCTAAAAAGGTATTAAACCGTTCCAGAGATATATAAAGCATTTAAAAGCACACTAAACCCTTAAAACTAAATACAGTTTAAATCAGGTTTATTAAAACAGTTAAAGGATTAAAAGGTCTACTACATTACCTAAATAACGATTTAAAAGGTAAAAAGAAGTTAAAAATTAATTTACAGATAAGTGAAAAAGTTAATTTATCTAAAGTACCTGTGGAGTATAGGAAGTTTACCCTGTTTTAAAAGAAGATATTATAACTACTAGATTATAGATTATAGGATTATAAAATTAAGTTAAAGCCGGGAGTGAAGCTTTACAGTTTCCAGCCTTACTACTTAAACCCCCAGCAAGCCGAGGCCCTATGGGAGTATATTAATAAGAACTTAAAAAACAGGTTTATTATAAAGTCCCAGTCCCTAATAAGGTACCTAGTGTTATTTATCCCACGGAAGGGAAATGGTAAGTTATATATGGTTATTAATTACTAAACATTAAATAAAGATATAATTAAGAACTGTTATCTACTACCACTTATTATAGAAATGTAAGAACGGATTATTAAGGTAAATTAGTTCTTTAACCTTAATTTCCTTATAGGATTTAACTACGTTAGAGTAAAGGAAGAAGATAAGTATAAAACGGCCTTTTAGACTCGTAATGGGCATTACCAGTACCGTATTATACTAATAGGATTAATAAACGCCCCCGCAACCTTTTAAGACCTTATTAACAGTATTCTCCGCCCCTTCTTTAATAAGTTTATCTTTATGTATTTAAATAACGTTTTAATTTATTTTAAAACTTTAAAAGAATATTAAAAGCATATATAACAGGTTTTAATAACTCTTAAAAAAGTAAAGTTAATAGTAAACCCAAAGAAGAGCTATTTTTATATTTAGGAACTAAACTATTTAAGGTTTAAAGTAACCCTTAAAAGGCTTAAAATGTAACTGGAGAAGATAAAGGTAATTAGGGATTAACCTACTTTAAAGAATTAGAAAAAGTTATAAGCCTTTATCAGTTTTACAAACTTTTATTAATATTTTATTAAGTACTTTATAAAAGTTATAAGACCACTTTATAAACTTACAGGTAAGGGAAAGCTATTTAAGTAAATTAATAAATAGTAAAAGGTATTTAAAGACTTTAAATACGCCTTTATCACAACATTAGTCTTAACACTCCCTAATTTCTTAAAGCCCTTCTAAGTCGAAATAGACTTTTTAGAGTTTGTAATTAGCAGAGAATTTAGCTAAATCCAGGATAATGGGAAACACCACCCAGTTACCTTTTTATTAAAAGGGATCTATAACCCAGCCTTATAATATTTAATCTATAATAAAGAACTAATAGTAATTATTTAATACTTTACTAAGTGGGTACTGTATCTAAACGGTATAGAAGAACTAGTCTAGGTCTTTTCAGACTATAATAACCTCTAATACTTCTTAATAAAAAAACTCAGCCCACAGCAAACACGGTAGGCAGAGTTAATAGCCCCGTTCCACTTCCAGATTCACTATATTAAAGGAAAAGATAATAAGTAAGCTAATACTCTCAGTTAGAGACAGGACCATAAAAACGCCAATCCAGCCCTAATCCCTGTAACTATATTTAATAAAGTTAAAAACAGTATATTAAAGTATACGTTATAAATATCAGATAACTAGACACTAGAATAAACTATTAATGTTTACATAAATTTATAAACAGAGTATAATATTTATTAGTAATAATAGGACTTTTAAGTAAGAAGGCTAGTGGAAGGAACCTGTAAATATAAGTGCCTGTTAGGAGACTTCTTAGGGTACCTATAAGATTATAGGAAGGAGTACCTGATATATCTAAACTATAATAAAACCAGTTATTAACTGGGACAGTTATTAGAAGGTGTAAACGGCACGCTTAAACCAGGAGTAAGGCTTTAATATTAAAAGAAACTGTATATTTATAACTTGGTTAAAAGAAAGGAGTACGTCTAACAGGTTTATAAATCTTAACTTAAAGGATATATAAGCCGAGTTAAGACTCTAGCACAGGCCTAATAAACGTACACCTTCCTAGGAATAAAGAAGCTGGTTAAGGAAGTGGTTAATAACTGTAACATTTATTACAGGAAGCAAAACTGACGTTATAAGCCTTATAAACTTTTTAAACCACTTCCTATACCACAGGCGTTATAAAGCTTAATCTTACTTAACTTTATTACTGGGATTTTAAAGTCTAGGGACCCTGCTATAAGAGTTACTTATAATTAAATCCTTATAATAGTCGACAGATTAACGAAATGGGCTTACTTTTTACTAACCTTAAAGGGCATAACAGTAAAGTAACTTACTTATGTTTTTAAGAAAAAGGTGGTGTTATGACACCTCTGGCCAGATAATATTATCACGGATTAAGATAAACTAATTATGTTAAAGTTTTAATAAGGGTTAATGTAAAGAATAGGTGTAAAAAGTAAACTTTTAACAGTATTCCACTTATAGACGGATAGTTAAATAGAATAAGTTAACTAGATACTTATAACGTATTTTTAAGCCTACGTTAACTTTAAATAAGATAATTAGCTTAAGCTGTTACTAACAGTACAGATAACCTATAACATAACGCTAGTTAAATTAATAGGTATGTTACTATTCTTTACTAATTACAGTAAAGAGCCTAAGCTCTATTAAAGGCTGCTTACTAGTGCCCCCTAAGCTGTAATTTACGTAAACCAGATATAAGAATTACATAACCATTTGTAAGCCGAACTTAAGTTTACACGTGAACGAATAAAGAAGTTTACTAACAGACATTAAACTAAGTAACTAGTGTTTAAAAAAGGACTTTATTATAATAGTAAACGAGTTGAGAGACCGACTTTTTAAGAGGGGGATTACGTTTACCTTTTTTCACGAAACCTGCATTTAAAACGGCTTAATAAGAAGCTTAACTTTAAAAGGTACAGACTATTTTAAATTAAGAAAAAGGTTACTACCTTTAATTATAAACTAAACCTACCTATTAGTATAAAGGTGCAGATTAAGGTTTTTCACGTCTCACTTTTAAAACCTGCCCTAAAGGGAGTTCCTCTGGAAAAAAAGGTTAAGATTAACACTAATAAAGATAAGTACAACGTTAAGGAGGTTATAGATTTACGGAAGGGAAAGAACACGTTTAAGTATCTTATTAAGTGGTTAGATTACAGCCTTAAAAGTAACTTATAAAAGTTAGTTAAAAACTTTAAGTGCTTAAACCTAATTACAAAGTTTTACTAAAAGAATCCAGATTAATTAAAACCACCTGTAAAGAATGTAAAGTGAAGGTTAAACTGGTTAATGTAACCTTAAGGAGGTAAACTAACCAGTTTACTTTAAAAACAGAAAAAATAAGATAAAATCTAATATCTAAACTGTTAAACTGAAGAGTAAGACCACTATAGGACTTAAAGCTTAAGAAGTAGTAGGAAACTCTTTAGTAAGTATAGAAGGACATTTATTAGAAACCTTAACTAGGGTTAAAAGGACCTTAGACTTAATAAGGAGGTTAGGCCTTTAGAGTTCCTGGCACGTTCCGCACGAAAATAAGTACTGTTAAAAAAGTTAGTAAAAAGAAAATAAACAGGTACGTTACTGTTACGCTAGGAAAGGCTGTTTTCGTTTATTAAAAGAAAAAAGTAATAGATTAAGTTAAAAAGAAGTTATTAGTTATAACAACCCCCTGGAAAAGGAACTGTACACTAGCTTTGCTAGGAGGTTTCCCCAGTTAAACTCGGGAACTAGCGTGGTCGCTTCTTAGGCCTTACACTCCTCCTTTGCCATAATGTCAAACTCGTGGTTAAAAAGTTCGTTTACCTGCCGTGCCAGTCCCTTCTGTTAGTCCTTAAGGTGTAGAAGCTTAAAGGCCGTATCGTGAAAAAGGAGAGTGGTTTCACACTCTTTAACGTTAAGGTGCTTCTTTTCGTCTAAAACCCTATATAGGACAGACGGATTGTTTCTGTAAACGTTATAAGATAAGTATATAGTCCTACCAGCCACCACACAGTAACTACATAACTTATTTTTACTGGCCACCTTACAGTCTAGTAGGTTTAAGTAGTAGTAGCGATTACACTTTACAGGTATAACAATCTTAAAAGTAAGAATAAACTCAGCGTTAATAATACAGCGTTTAATTAATAAAGGTATTACGTTTCTCCTATTCTTAATTACCTGGTTAGACAATATAACGACTGGTGAAGAGAGGAAAGAACGTATAAATAGTTCTTTATGGAAAAAGAACATTAAAGAGGGGGAATTATGTGACGACCTTATAAGCCATCACTTAAGCCGGGGCGGCCTGACGAATCCCTTATAAAAGGAACAGTGTAAAAAGGCAGTACGCACGGTACTGTATACTAGGCCAGGGGTGTAAAGACCCAAAGCCCCTATAACTAGTTATTAAGTGATCACTTTAATCTCGCTAAGAGCACAGTGATCACAGTGATTAGAGGCATTCTGATCACCATAATCACTCCTTATGTTAAGTAAGCATAGTAATTAAGGTATAAAGTACCTTTTAACTAGTTAGTATAAATAGCTATAGTTATACCTATAACCATTATAAGGGACTCTAGTTCCTCACGCTAATATTCAATTGTTCATTTATATCCTACTATTCAGACTCACCTCTGTACATTATAGTGACAGCGACCTACAGTGACATTAAACCCCCGTCTAGGAGTGCTAGCTTAACAAGCCGTCTTCGGAACGCCCCTTACCTGTTGGCGTCCTGCCATACGTTCTGTCTTAACCCGCGCCAGTCCTCTCGAGGCCTGTGTCGGGTGCAGGTCGTAATATAATTACAGTTAAGGGATTTATTAAAGGTGAGGTAACCACTCCTCTAGTTAATCACAGGGTTATACTTTTCCAGCTAAGGTAGATTTAAGATTATGTTATATCCTTTAACTAATGTAACGTTAAAGTCCACTTATTATTTATCCCTATCCACTTTAATTAGAAGTGGTAAGTAGTAGGTGACTTTACTGTTATTATATTAGTATAGGCCTCCTTTTTTATTTTAAATAGGAATGGCTTTTTTATACTTTTAGTTAGGGAGTTTCCTTCAGTTAACTAATAAGGGGTATATTAAGTTAAAAGCACTCCCGCTATTAATTACTACTTTTACCCTAAACGGCCTCCCTCTCCTATCTGTTATATTAACACTAACGGAATAATACTTATACTTCTTTAACATTTAAGTTATAATAACTATTTATCCTTAAAGTCTTATATAACCTAACTTTTAAATACCTCTTTTTCTTCTTAAGGTTTTTACTAATTAGTAAACTATTAGTTTCTAGCCTTTTTAAAGGGCCTGTAACCTTTTCCTAATTCCTTTTAGAAAAATAAGTAACTTTAATAGACTTAGCGATTAACCTTTCTTAAGTTTTCACGCCTTAGCGTCTAATCGACTTTAAAGGGTTTAATGTTCCTGAAGTCTTTAATAAATTAATAGTACACTTTATAAGACTGGATTGTAATAATGTCTTTTTACTCTTAGACCTATTAATAATCCTCTCACTTCTACCACTCTCTAACTTTTCCATTAAGATATAGCGAACATATTATAACTGGGTAATTATTAAATACCCCCCCTTACTAATATATAATAGGAGCTTAGTTAATTATAATAACCTTCCATTTATTATTAAATTCTCTTATTAGGAAGTAAGAGACTTAATAATAAGCTAGTTTTAACTTTATCCTTATAACAATATAATCCTATTTCTATACGTTAGGGAAGTGGTTATAAAAAGCCTTAAGCTTATTATATTAGTTAAAAGTATAATTATCGTACATACAGTTAATCTACAGTATATCCCTGTGGCTGGGATAGTTAACGTTAACTATAAGTATTACAGTTATAAAGTATAAAGCGGGTAAAGTAATACCTTATTTCTTTTTTTCTTCCACTTACCTCTAAGTTTATTATTTCTCTTAAACTTCTTCCTAAAACTCAAATAATAATAACCTAACTTATTCTTCCATAAAGTGGCCTTCCTTAATAAGTTAATACTTAAGTTAATTAATAAAGTAAACTTTATTATAAAGTTATAACTTAATTTCCATTACTTTATCTTTAAACATTATAATAAAACCCTTAACTTATAAGTCCTCCACTTTATTTACCAGCTTTTAATATTTCTCTTTTAACTTTTAAACCCTCCATTAATATACTTACTTTATACCTTCTTAAAGGACCTTTAAGGTACTAGTTTAAGGCACACCAGCTTTAATACAGGGTAGCTATCTAAGCTGTCCTTCTTCTAAGGAGGTAAGGGTATTAATCCACTTAACGTGCTTAAAGTATTTAAAAGTCTTAAAGGGTACTGTTAAGAAGAATTTCTGTTTCTCTAATTTAATTCTCTTAACTTATTCTTTTTCACCTTTTAAGGCTTACTTTACCGTTTAAGTGGCCTAAAGGGCTAGTCCTTTAACTCCTTTTACTATCCTAGTGATTTCTAAGTTAAGGTCCTTCCTAAACTTCCTTAATTCCTAGGCTTATAAGGTAAGGTTTTTAAAACCTGTAACAGCTAACTAGAATATCTTTTCCTAAAGTTAGTCTTTTAAAACCTACACCTCTAATAATTCTAAGTTTCCACCTTAAAGTCAGTCTGTTACAACTTACACCTTTATAGCTAACTCTTCTAAAACACCTTTAAAGACTAAGTACACCACATCTTAAGGTTCTTCCTCTTCTTCCTTATCTCTTAAGTTACACTTATCTATCTAAGTGTAATCTTTTTCGTTACCTACTATCCTAATATAAACATCTCTTAAGTTAAACTTAACGTATTTCCCTCCGTTTAAAACAGGTTTCTAACTAACTTACTTTAGTAATAAGCATTACTATACTATATAGCCTTTCTTATCACAGTTAAAGTATTAGATCTAGGATAGATCCTTAAGCTGCTTCTACTATAATTATTATTAAAGTTTATTACGGTTAGGCCAGTTCTAATAATTCACTATATTAATATCCATTAATCCAGGGTGGTAACCTGTCGTAATTAACTAACTCCCCTTTTTAAGTTTACTTAGCTAATAAAGGGTTCGTTTCTTTTAAAAGTTCTTTTAATAATAATAATTATAATACCTATTATCAGCCTTAATAACCATCTTAACTAGCTCCTAAAGGTGATCCAGTTAATCTTTTTAATAAAGATCTCTTATAATGTACTCCTTCAGACTACTCCAGAACAGTATTATTAAAGCTTCTTAGCTAAGTTTAGTTTTTACAGTTTCTAGCTTAAAGTATATAGAGAACTTAAGGACTAAAAACGTTTATCTTAAGGCTATAAGCCGTTACTTAACCCGCCTTAAGGTGTTTAATTCCCTAAACTTAATCCAGAGTTAGTTAATAAAAACGTTAAAATCGTTAAAAAGGGCCCAGGTTTTAAGGGCCTCTTTACACACTCTGTCCACAGAGAGGTTATTAATTATTTTCACATAGGGTTTATACTAGTAAGCAGCTACTCCATTTAATAAGGCTCTGGCGAACCTGACCTTTCCTTCTTCTTTAAAGAACTGCTCGTCATAATAAGTGATAGAACTTTAAAGCTGTGCTATTTAAGACTCTAATTACATAAAGTCTCCCTTAAAACGCAACAGTAGGGGGAGCTTCACTTATTTCTTTTATAAGCCCTTAAGGTCGTTATTCTCCAGCTTAATAACGTTAAGTTAGGTTTAGAGTTTCTTAATAAGACCAATACGGCTTTTAATATCTCCAGGGAAGGCTTTATTAAGTTCCTTAACCAGCCCCTACTAGTTAAGGTTCAACTCTTCAAGGCGTGCAGCCAACTTATTAACTATAAGGAGCTAAGGTTAAGCCTGGGCTTCCTTAGGCTCTTTACCTTTTCTGGAGGTTAATATGTTAGTTTATAAGAGGAAGGTAATATTTAGGAATTTAACAAATAGCATTTAAAACTGTGACACTAATATCGTATTACAACTTACACCTAACACAGACCTTAAAAGAGCTAGCGTAGGTTAAGATAAAACGTATAATAGGACATTAACAGATAAAGGGCGTTCTAAAGACGGCTTATTAAGTTAACACTCCTAAACGGGGGGTTTAATATTACTATAAGTTACTGTCACTATAATATATAAAGGTGAGTCTGAACAGTAGGATATAAATAAATAATTAAATATTAGCGTGAGGAATTAAAGTCCCTCACAGTAGTTATAAGTATAACCATAGCTATTTATACTAATTAACTAAGAGGTACTTTGTACCTTACTTATAGTGCTGTAAGTGCTTATTATATAAGCACTTTGCATTACGTAAGCGTTCTGCTTATAAGGTTTCTCCTGCTTGCAATACAAGCACTCGGCATGCCGTAAGCAGCACATTATTAGTCGTAGGGGCTTCGGGTCTTTGCACCCCTGGCCCAGTGCGCCTGGACGGTGTGCACTGTCTTCCCACACTGTTCCTTCTGCAGGGGATTCGTCGGGCCGCCCCGGCCCAAGTGACAGCCTGCAGGGTCGTCACATACAGCTGTTAGACCTGTTTAAGACCTAGTAAATAAACAGGGGGATAACAGACTTGTAAAAAGAATAAAGGGACATTTTACTATTAAACGCGTGTATATAAACTGTAAGGTTTAGACGACAGTTAGTGCTTTTACCTTGTTCCCGTTTTAAAACCTAAAAGCTAGACACTTACTATATAGTGAAATAATAAAAAGAGAAAACTTACCTTTTAAGTCCTTTATAGAAAAAGAACGTTAAAGAGGGGGAATTATGTAACGACCTTATAAGCCGTCACTCAGGCCAGGGCGGCCTGATAAATCCCCTATAAAAGGAACAGTATAAGAAGACGGTATATATTATACAGACGCACTAAGCCAGGGGTGTAAAGACCCGAAGCCCTTACGATTAATAAGGTGCTGCTTATAACATACTAAGTGCTTACATCACAAGCAGGAGAAACCTTATAAGCAGAACGCTTATGTGGTGTAAGGTGCTTACATAATAAGCACTTACAATGTTATAAGTAAAGTATAAAGTATCTTTTAATTAATTAATATAGATAGTTATAGTTATGCCTATAACCACTGTGAGGGACTCTGGTTCTTCACGCTAGTATTTAATTATTCATTTATATCCTACTGTTCAGACTCACCTTTATATATTATAATAACAGCGACCTACAGTGACATTAAACCCCCCCTGTTTAGGAGTGCTAGCTTAATAAGCTGTCTTCGGAACGCCCCTTACCTGTTAGCGTCCTGCTATACGTTCTGTCTTAACTCGCGCCAGTCCTCTTAAGGCCTGTGTCGGGTGCAGGTCGTAATAACAGCTTATTAAGAATAGGGAGAGTATAATACTGCTTTAATATAAGGGAATAGCTTTAATACTTCTAAGCTTATAACTGATTACTATTAAAGATAATCCTCTTTTTAAGTTTAGAGTTTTACTTAAAACTCCCTTATTAACGTCTTTTCTAGCTTATAGTAAACAATTTTACACAGCTTAGTCTATTAAGTTACTGAAGAGATTAAGACTTTAAGCTATCTATACCTCTTACCCACATACTTTACAGACCGTTTAAATTAAAAACCTACTTTTAAATCTTTATAATAGTTAAACGATGTAAATTAGGATAACAAACAGTAAAGGGTACTAGTTTATACGGGTTTTAACAATTACAGATTAGTTACGTTCTTTAGTTTAGTAAGTGAAGCACTTAAAAATGCTAAATATAGTAATTATTATAAAGACTATTAAGGTTATTAGTATAAATAAGCATTAAGTTATTTAGGTAGTGGATTCCTAGCTGTGTGAATCCCGTATTTATATATCCCTTTAACACTACGTAAGTATAATCCCTTTTTAATATATTAGTTTAACACTTTTCAGCATATAATTTTAAAGATACTTAATGTTAATGTAAGATTTTAAAGTATATATGTCGAGTATGTTAATGTGGGTTCACTTTAAAGTCTTTATCTGGTATCTGATACTTTTAGTAAAATAAAAGCGGATATATAAAAGATCTTAAGTAATATTAACTTAGCGCTGTACTCTCTTTATAATAGCGAAATTATTTACAGTAATCTTAAACTAATAAACATTTTATATTCTAAAGAGTGTAACGTTATATTAATCGATTTTAGACTTAGCTTTATTAACGGTAACCTGTAACAGAATGATAAGTTACTATAATACCTACTACCTAAGTTCTTAGCTGATTAGCACTCGTTAAGTTTATTATACAATATATAGGCTTTAAGTGTTATTATGTTATAATTACTTAGTTTTCTCCTATTTCTTAAGAAGTTAAAGAGTTAGCAGATCGTAGATATTTACCTGTTACTGTAAGCTAAAGAGCTTTATAAAAGAGCTTAAAAGGCAATAGGGTAATGGATATAAGAAACAGTAGATACGTAATTAAAATTACAGTAAGGGGAAACGCTTAAAGAGGTTATTAAAGCTTTACTTAAACTAGATAAAGATAATCAGATTAGCGTTATAAGATTAAAGGTACTAATAAGAAAACTTTATATAACGTTTAAAAGATAAGGCTTTAATTAAGTTAGATATAACATTATATTAAGGTAAGTAAATAAAAAACTACCTTTAACCTAGCCTGTAAGGGAACGTAAGCATTAAAATTGCTAGCGTTGCTTCGTTCGTCATTCCGCGACGGCCCTTCGCTACGCTTCGGGGCGCTCCATTCCTCACTTTCGCTCCTGGCAATTTTAGCGCGGGGTATTAAGCTTATTTAAATAAGTGCATCGAACAAAGCGACAGAAACCTGTCCGGAGGCCAATACATCAATTTAAAGAGATAAACAAATAATTAAAAATGAATCCTACTTTTTAAAGCTTTATTTTTTAAGATTTAAAGACTTTATTTTATACAGTTTACAGGCTTTATTCTACAGGGTTTACAGGCTTTATTATACAGAGTTGACAGGCTTTATTCTACAGGGTTTACAGGCTTTATTTTACAATTTACAATTTACAGTTTTTTTTTCACTTTCACAAATGCAATTCGAACTGGGAACCTCTTTAATTAATATTACACTATTTACCACTATACTATTTCTATTTCTATCTGTGAAAAACCAAAGGTTTTTTTTAACTTAACTAGGTGAATTAGAGTAATAATTTAATAATTATTAATTATAAGCTTACATAATTAAATGATACGTTTTAATATGCATCACACGATGTAAAATCCGATTTTCACATTGTTTTCAGGGTTAGGGTTAAGTAACGGGAGATATTCAGGTTTAAAGTGAAAAAATCATGACTTTCACAATTATTATTTTAGTTTATAATATAGAAAAAGGTAGTATTATACGTATATTTTAACTGTGATTCCTAATCTAAAGCCCGATTTGGAATAGCTATTAAAACCAGAGAGATATTTAAGTTTATATCAATGTTATTATTATTATTTAGGTTTAAGCAGTTATATCTTTGTTATTATAAGCCGTATAGTAAAAAGAGTCTCAGCTCTTTATTCTTCGTAATAAACTGTATAGGAAACGTAATTATTACTTCTTATTATACTACTTATTGGCAGATTATTATAATAATAACTATTATCATTCAACTTTAAACACTAATATCTTTCTCACTTTAAGCAGTATGGTAAAACTGATTCCAGTTCTGGATTCTACGTAATAAGTCCTATAATATACGTAAGTAATAGAACTTATTATATTACTTAATAACCAGCTATTATTTAAATAATTATTATTATTAGACTTTAAACAGTAATATCTTTCTTATTATAAGCTTTATAGTAAAAGCAATTCCAGTTCTAAATTCTTCATAAAAAACTACGTATAAAACTGCCTCATTCGGTTAGATCTGTCCTTGTTCTTGATTTTGAATACCCATTTGTTTAATTTTTTCAAACGCTAATAACTCCTGAACCATAACCCTAACCCTGAATCTGACCTCAGATTTGGAATCCTGGTCACGTGACGTATCTGAAAACATATCATATCACGTGATTTGGGGCCTGAGTGGAAGGGCCCGAGTAGACCCACTTTTAATAATGAACCGACCAGTCCTAGGTCGAGTTGAATTTCCTTATCAGTTTTGACTGAATTTCCCATAGTAATTTTTTTTTGGACCACCCTTATAACAAATTGTCCTCCGGACAGGATTAATATTATCTTTAGATACTTAACTCTACTGGGGTTAACTAAGGAGTTATAAGAGGTCTGTTAGTCTAATATAATTTATAAGACTAACGTTTATAGATATCCTTTATTTTAGGTAACTGGTTAAACTAACTGTAATATTAACTTTACATCTTTTTTTAGTATTATTAATAATAAGACGGAGGAGTTATTTAAATAGTTTATAACGGTAGTGAAGGAGCTCTGTAAATTGTATAAGATCCCTCCTTTATTAGTTTAAATCTTAACATTAAATCTTATCTTTTAAACAGTAAAGTAGATATTACTCAGTTAGTAGATACCTTACAGGCCTTAGTAGAACATTAAGTTAATCTGTTTAAGTAAAAGAAGGCTATTTAGGTTATTAAAGCTTAGTAAGATTACTTAAGCTATAGTTATCTTAGCTCTTTACCCTTTAAAGTTTTATATACTGCTTTTAAAGCTTATTAATAGAGTGTATAAGTACGTTTTAATTATGTTTCCGATTAGTAAGCGTGCAGCTAGACCCTTAAATAACTGTAAATTAGATTACACAGTTTCTCTCCAGTATAATATTCCTTACTGTTATATAATCTATATACTGTTTAAGGATAAGGAGAAGATTAGACTTTAAAGCGTTATACCCTGTTAGTATTTACAAATATCACTTATAAGTACTTATAATCCAGAATATTAGCTTTTCTAACTAGTATAGGATGTTAATAACCTTTACCTTCATATCCGTAATTTAAAGGTAGCTAAGAAATAACAAGGAAAGCCTAAGAACTGTCTGGTTACAATACCCCTTTAATATGCCGTTCTAGTGGCTACCAGTGCCTTTCTGCGTACCCTGAAGACTCTAAGGCTGAGAAAAACCGCCCCCCTACCTTTACGCAGTAACGCTGCTCCTTTACAAGATAATATACGTTAATAGTTATCGGTGTGGGAGATAGAGGTTACATTAAGGCCGATGACTTGGAAGGCGCCGAAAGCGGTATCGCTAAAGTGGAAGACTCGGAAAGCACTGATAGTAACATTACTGAAACTAAAGATTAGGGTGTTAAGAAAGCGGGCTGTAACGGGGGGCATTATTAACGAATTGGTGGAAGAAACAGCTTTAGTCCCTGAAAGGCCTGTTAAGAAGACTTAGAGTAGCTGAATAGTTCGGCTGATGGAGAAGGTAATAGGCGTTGTTTAATCTGGAAAAGCCTGGAAATCGCGTTTTCTGAGTCTTTGAGCTCAGTTCTAGTTATATGGGTAGAGGCATTGATTCTAGGCCTTATAGGGTTAGTCACGCGTGTGTAGGGGGCTAGCCTAAGGCTTTCAAGCCCTCTGCGTATGAGAAAGAGTGTAGCAAAACATGTAGATTACTCTGTAGTATTAATAATAGCTGTAGATTATTGCAAAAAAAGATAGTTATTGATGGTGACAATGTGCAAGTTATAAGCGTCTGTGGAAGGCATTATGAATAACCTCATATATAACCCTAACCCCGCGCGGAGGGGGGGGGGGGATGCGCAAATAGAAAAAGGGGGGATGCGCGATTATCAATTGCCTACCTGATACATGCACACTGCCCTTACTGGTTACTGTAGCAGGTGGCTGGAGATTTGGACGCTCAGTCTCCAACCCCAAAAACAATCTAGTGCCCATCAGCTGTGTTCGCCAGCTGAACTGATAAGGCGGGGACGGAACCAACCCCGGGCTGTGAACAAAAGGATTGTGAGAAAATGCCTGCAGGTGGCCCCTCGTATTGTCCTACCACTGGGCGCCACTTAATCGACTGCGACGGCCCGCAGGAAACTTGGCAACGAATGGCGCAGCGTTCACTTGGCAGAGTGCGGGTTAAGGGATTAAGCTCGGAGTCCCCCCTTCGCCTGCCGGCACCACGTGCCTTGGGGCTCGCGCAACATCATGGTCCGGATTTCAGTCAAAGTCGCCTTGGTGGCTGTCGTTTGCTCCAGCCGACGTGTCGCAGCGCATGAGTTTGCTTTCCCTACCTACCTACCTAATTTTGTCCTGTCTCAAACTTTCCTGTTCTTAGGCAAATCGCTGATAAATGGCTGTCTAAAGAAAACGCATGCCTTGAACCAACCCTGACCATTTCCGACGACATTTCCCTAGCCAGGGCTACCAGTTGTGCCCTTTTTGTTGGCGGTTAGAACACAATCAACAGCTCCTTGTTGATTGACCCCGTTCAAAGGGTCACTTATATTGACCTCCGCGGAGTTGAAACCATCGTCAGAGGTATTCAAGTTACAAATGTCCTGAGTTGGATAACCCTCAGGAGTTCAACGCTTCAAAATATCACGCAGGGCTATATCCTCATCCAGAAAGCAAAGAACTCAAGTGTAGCGGCAGAGAGTGCGGCCTTTCTCGAATTCCCACGTCTTGTATCAAAGCTTCGTCTCTCCGTCGATGGGCCACTTACGAACATCAAAACCCAACTCGGCGAATCGGAACTCAAAGTGCACATTGGGGGCACACAAGCCCAAAATGTTGAGCTCAACGGACTCGGGTTGAATTTCACAGGCTTTGACTTTAAGTGGAACCCACCACCGACCAACCCCGAATACAAATCCTCCCTCACTTCGAACGCGACAAGCACTCTCTGTAATATTGAGATCCGAGGCAACCCGAGATTCGTTAAAGTTTCGATGCCCAACCTGAACCAGACAGGGTGGATCGCTATTTTCCAAAATCCCGACCTTGACACGGTGGAGCTCGGGTTGACTGCCGCCCACAGGGTGAGACTGGGGATCAACGGCCCCAAAACCGAACTCTCCCTCACACGACTTCGAACCATCGATAGGCGTCCATACGAAGACCAGGTCAAAGTCAGCTACTTTAACAACTACCAAGGAGGCTACTTCGGCGGCCTATCCTTGATCAATCTCCCGGCTTTTGGAGTCCACGGCCGGGCGTTTAGGCCACCTAACCTTCACCAACAACACCATCCTTGCACTCCAGCTCTCGCAGCTTGGATCTATTAACGGCTCACTGGTAATCGAAGACAAGCTCCTCTTCGATGTCGGATTCCCACGACTTCAGACCGTTTATTCCAACCTCATGGTCCACAACAATTCCCAGCTGCTGAACTTCACAGCAAACGTTCTCGAAAAGGCGTCCTATTTCCATGAGCGGTCCGTTTACAAACGTCGAGTTCTTTTCCTTGCAGGAGGTATCCGGGGACTTTGAAATCATCGGCGAACCATCAATGGATTGCTCGTGGTTCGACGATCATTTTCGCAACAAGATTGTCAAAGGGCGGTACAACCGTGTCGGTGACCACAGCTACAAGCCGCGCTCTCCTAGCACTTCGACGGAGTTACCCTCGGATACGCCGAAGGACCCTGCAGACTTAAGAGGACCCGGCAGCGAAGAAAATAGCGGCGGACTCACTAAGCCGCTCGGGCCGGCGTTGGAGTCGGCGCCGCCGTCGGTGGACTCGCGCTGATCGGCCTGGGCGTGTGGGGCTTCTTCCGATGGAGGCGGAGGGTGGAACCACCAGGCCCCACTGGAAAGCCGGAGCTGGACGGAACGGGTAAACCGCCAGTAGAGGCGGACGGAGCAGCGCTGGCAGAGAAGGACGGAGCAGAGGTTGACAAGAAGGAGTTACCAGTGGGAGAGTTGCCAGCCAAGGGGGTTGAGGGTGAGGAAGTGGGGGATGGAGTGTCTGGAGTGAGGAACTTAAATAGGGAGGGGCAGGTTGTGGAGTTGCCGTAGTGGCGTGGTGGGTGAAAGGAATACTCGAGATATCTAGATGAAAAGGGAGATACGCACTGTTGGTGGAGTGGTCGGATAAATGGTACTAAACTGGGTTACGTTCACCAGGGATAGCAACCACCAAGGCGGCAAAGTTGCATGTGGGTTGCTTGTAATGTCTATTTTACGGGACGTGTTTTGGGGGAGAAAATCACTGTACACGGTTAGTCAAAGTGCTTCGGTTGGTATTCGTTCTTGGCATCCTGATTTCCTTGGACCTGTTAAGTTACCCCGTATATGCCTTGAAAACTAGTACACGGGGTAAAAAATCGACCAAACTGATTCATATCGGACCTCTCCTGCTAGGAAGTGTTGCCGCTCCCTCCAATGATCTCTTCAGAAACAGGTTCTCCGCCAAGCCCCCTGTGACGCCAACATCGTGTATCTGTCTTTAGTCATTCCTGGTTGATACGAAGGCAGTGATCTAGAGAGCCGGGCGGTGGAATCCGACCTAAAGTGCTGCAGCGCCTTCTGGAAGTTCCTCGTAGTCTCATCTTCTATTGGCAAGACTCGAATATTCGCTCCAAAAACACTATCGCGTATCCTGCAAATGTGCATGACAACCTGTTAGTGGATGTCAGCGCTGCATGCTTCAGCTCAGGCAGGCTAGTGAATCCTTCAATCTCTTTCAGTGCGTGGTTGGGAGGTTGGATATATTGACCAATCAACGCCTGGCACTTGGACTGCCAAGGCATGGGCCCATGTTACCTAACCACTCAGCCCTGCAGGCAAATCCAGGGTCCGGCACGGCACGGCACGGCAACACCATGGATGCTGCATATGGCGTTGGCTGTTGCCCTCCCACTGGACTACATCTCAGTCCATGTGGATCTATCAGAAGAACTTTGACAGCACCTAGCGTTGTTTGGGCTTGGCACATGTGCTGGGCTTGGGCTCGAGGAATAAGAGGAGACGCGCCCCAACATCGCCCGCACTGTGTTTGTGCCCCGGGGCTCGCGCAACATCATGAAGGCGCATTCCCGGGCCTCGGTGACAGCAGTCATCCTCTTGAGGGCCCGATTTGTCATGGCGAGTGAGTGTTGCTTGTTTCCCGTGTTCCCCTCCGTGCTGCCCTCCATGGGCGACTGGGAATTACCAAGCTGATATTCGGGCGGGTGAAGAAAGCGCATGCACGCAACCGACCCTGACAATTTCCGACGCCGCCTCCTTGCCTCTGGCCACTGGCCACCAGCTGTGCCGTCGACATCGCAGACGTAAAGACCCTAAACAGTTCAAAAATCCGAAACATCACCGGCCAGATGTACGTCATAGGGAAGGCCCAGAATATGGACACAACAGTGAAACTCGACTTCCCTCTCCTCGACTTTCAGGACGGGCTAAAAGTCAGCGGCTCCTTTGCGGGCATCACCGCTCGGTTCGGCCCATTCGTCGACAGCATAAATATCCAGTCCACCAAGATCGACGAGGTCAAGATTGACGCGCCAAGCCTCTACAGCATCTACTTCAACGACAACCTCCCGTCCCGGGCCGGAAGGAGCGCCGTCATCGGGTCCAACGCAACACTCGTCCGAGACAACATCCAAATCAACAACAACACCGCCCTAGGAGCCATCACCTTCCCCAACCTGAACACCACTCGCTCCCTCGACGTCCTCGACAACCCCGCCCTCTCAATCCTCTCCCTCGCCGCAACCACCATCCAAGCCCTCGACATCTCCAACAACAGCCCCACCACCGCCCTCACCCTCCCCCACCTGCACTCCCTCGGCGCCTCCCAAAAACTCGCCTCCATCCCCCCCTCCCTCGGCGGCTACTTCCACTCCCTCTCCACCATCGCCCTCCCCGCCCTATCCCTCACCCTCGGCCCCTCCTCCTCCCTCACCTTCACCTCCAACCACATCCTCGCCCTCGCCCTCCCCCGCCTCCAAACCCTACACTCCTCCCTAATCATCCTCAACAACCCGCCCCTCCCCAACCTAACCCCAAAC
>Ga0247760_1000664_pt1 | contig 36382 bp, 38 predicted proteins | sample UWRJL171409R4_FD_179936 | JGI IMG/M metagenome (GOLD analysis project Ga0247760, IMG submission 179936) | Plant litter microbial communities from Arlington Agricultural Research Station in Wisconsin, United States - UWRJ-L171-409R-4 | ecosystem: Environmental > Terrestrial > Plant litter >... | reverse complement strand
GAATTTTTTGAAAAAAAAAAAAAAAAAAAAAAAAAAAAACCAAAACCCCCCCCCCCCCCAAAAAAAAAACAAAATCCCGGCATCAATCGACAAGATAAACAAGCCACAAAGGGAACCACAGAATGACGGAATGGAACTATCCATCGTAAAACTGTAAGAAGAGAAAACACCCTCCCCTTCTCCTCCGCTCAACAAACCCCTTTACATAACCCAACCTTCGGATTTGACACAAAGTTGGACGTCAACATCCCATTCTTGATGTTATTATCCCCCGGCCACGTCACCGGCACGCTCCCACAAGCCTTACAGCCGTGATCGCGCAACGCCCCCATCAAATATTTAACCTCCCAGCCCGTCTTGGCCGGCGACCCGCCCTGCAAGAAGGCACATACACCGCCGGGGATCTTATCAATCCCTCCCGGGTTGCCAGGGAGGCCGGGCTCGCTAGGAGAGCCGATGCGCGGCTGGGGCCACCAGCCAGGAATGCAGATGATGTTGACGCCTGGAGGGTAGACTTTGTCGTTGGGGAGCTGGTTGATGTACTCCATGAGGCGGTCGGTGATTTTGCCTTCGAAGCCAGGGTCCGGGGTGAAGAGCTCGCAGGTTGGGGAGCTGCCGTGGCAGTTGATTCCTTCAGCGGAGGAGGTGAGGGGGAGGACGAAGAGGGTAATGGCAGTGAAAAAGAGAGTGGTGTGCATTTTGATGTGGGTTTCCTTGTTGGATTTCGTTGTGGGAATAAACGTCAGTGTTAAGAAAGAAAATACCTAGTTAGGCATGTGGCAATGGCGGTAGGTTGGAGTCGGGTGTGAGTTGCTTGTTGTCTGGTGGTTGATGAGATTGAAGGCAGGAGAGGACGATGCCTTTTATACATGGAATCGCCAGCATCGGTTTACCACATGAGCCTTCTTTTCAATGTAGCATTAACCGTCTCTCACTGATACAGCATAATCTGAGGTTGCTTGGGAGGCTTTACTAGGGGGGGTCAGCTATCATTGGCATCGCATGATGGAAACAGAGGCTCTGCGGCACAGCTGGCAGTTTATCTCATGTCATTGGAATCATGTCCGCGGCGGGTCTGGCACAGACGCCTCGTCCAAACCCCTTAGCCTGTTGCCTGGCACAAGGACCTTGCATGGTGAGGAATCACAGAGCCCGTTTTCAGCAACATCACAAAAATATCATAAAGATACCCAGGCTAGGTTACAAGGCATGCTCAAGCACCCGTCTCAATTTTAAACGATCAATTGGCCGTGCCATTAATGCAGGGTCTTTATACTTATTAGGTGTTGCGAAGAGGCGACCTCAATTCATGCTTGGTGATGATTGGTTGGAAGACTTCCAGCGATCTGGGCCTGAAACGAGGCGGACCAGGGCTCGTATTCTCCCAGCGCAACTCCTCGCGACAAACGACATGACATAGGCGAAGTGCAGCACTACTTGTGCCGGATACAAGTACTTCGGAGTTGAGTATGGCCGCCAGTGTTGATGGAGATTTTGAGTTGACAGCCTGGGGTGAACTGCCACTCGTTCGGCGCAGGTTCGGCCTCAGCGTCAAGGCGGCAAAAGAGTGTTGCCAAGAAGGTAGAGGCGGAATTGCCCTCGAAGGTATGCCCCGTGGCCTTGACACAGATGGGGGTGCCACGGCTGATACGCTCGAGGTTCCCCTTTCCGATGTCTGGCGGCGGAGGCGAGTCGGCGAGGGGGTTGCTGTAGCCTTCCCGAACCAAGCCATAAAATATATGCGTGCACAGATGGAACCCTGCCCAAAACGAGGCCTCGAGCTCAGGTCCGCTGTTGTAATGGGTGCGAAATTGCTCTGGAAGGTCTCCTTCGATGTCCGAGGCTTGTAGCGATTGACGCTTGAGGGCGTTCCAGTTAGCCGACGGCCAGCTCTGCAATCGGCGGCATGGCTCGCAGAGAACCCCCACGAGGACCATCTCGCTCTCACCGCGAACAGCATCCTCCGGATTAACATCACCGACCGGGATATCGGGGCATCTCACCATCCCGAAGCGGGAAGATCAGCACAATTTCTGCAGGACTCAGCCCCGCGCTAACAGCCCCAAGTTCCGTTCCCGGGGCCGCCTATAACGTCATATTTTGCCGAGATGCAGAACATAGGACCGCGCAAAGTCGCAATACGACAAAGGGCAAGGACATTGTGAGTTTCCTAGCTGTAACTCATTGCCATGGCCAAGGACTCGCGGCATCCTTCACTGTAACTTTGGTCGCATTTGGTCTCGTCCGGCTAATACGTGCCGTTAAAAGACGGCAATTCTACAACAGAAGATGCCATCTGGTGGTATTCCCTCGGCCTCTATTCGGACTCGATACAGGCGGGGTTGCTCCTGGTCGATAAACATAAAATAGCAGGACATTTCCACCTATTAAGTCTCGATATGATGCACGATCACTAAGAGGACTGTACCCGCCTTCAAGTCCTTCCCGAAGCTATTAGGGCATTTTTCAAAGATGCGTCTTCAATCTGGTTTTGGCCTTGTCGCCGCGTCGCTCTCGGGCCTCGCAAGGGCACAAAACTGTCCGTACCTGGGACCAGCATACCCTTACCCGACCGATGTCGCTGCTCCTGCATTTGCCGCGGCTGCGAATGCATTCGACGCCGCTCTGAAGAGCGCTGTTGCCGAAGCAAGGATCGCTGGAAACTCGACTTTTTACGCGATCCAGGTGTACACGCCCACATCCAAGAAGCTGATTTATGAGACGTACCACTCTCCTACGACGCAGAAAGTGGGCCCTGATACCGTGTTCCGCCTGCACAGCATTTCGAAACTCATCACGGTGTATGCTATTCTGGCCAAGCTCGGTGATAAGTATTGGGATGAGCCTGTAACCAAGTATATCCCCGAGTTGGCCCGGTTGCAGCGGGGGAATCCGGCGTATGATGTGATCTGGGACGAGGTCACACTGGGGAGTCTGGCGAGTTTGATGAGCGGTGTTGGGAGGGACTGTGAGTTTTGTCAGATGCTGTTCTTGGGTTTCGTTGTGCTGACTGGTTGGTGTAGACTCGAACGGCGATTTCAGTGTAAGTGGCCTGCCAAAACCTCCTGGTTTTCGCGATCTGGAGGATTCCGATGTGGTGAGGTGCGGTCTGGGTACCGGACTCAAGCCGTGTACTCGAGAAGAATCACTCCGCGACATTTTGAAAGTGTGGCCCTTCAGCCAGCCCTTCAACACGCCCAACTACTCCAACATGGCCTTCCAGATCCTGGCTTACGCAGTCGAAAACATCACGGCTACACCCTTCCCCACCCTCGTCCGCCAGCAACTCATCGAGCCGCTCAACCTGCGCCGCACCTTTGTCACGCACCCCGGCAACATCTCCGATTTTGCCCTGGCCGGCGGCTGGGACAGCGACTTTGGCGACCTCGCCCCCATGGGCGGCTACTTCTCGTCCCCGGCCGACCTGACGGCTCTGGGCGCCTCCATCCTCAACTCAACCCTGATGCCCCAGGCCACCACGCGCAAGTGGCTGAAGCCCCTAACCCACACATCCAGTTTGCTTACGTCTATCGGTCGCCCCTGGGAGATCGCGCGTCAGCACACCCCCATCTCGTCCACAAGCAAGACAACCCGCATCGTCGACATCTTCACCAAACAAGGCGGCGGGCAAACCTACACGACCCTCATCGCCCTGTCGCCCGCCCACAATGTCGGCATCTCCATCCTAACCGCCGGTCCGCAATCAGGCGCCGCCCTCCAGGTCATCAGAAAGTTGTCCCTGGAGATGTGGATCGCCGCGGCTGAACAAGCAGCCCGCGAAGCAGCGGATGCCAATTCCAGCGGCTCGTATTCCCTTTCCGGTGGCAATTCGTCTCTAGAACTCGGCCTGCATCCCAACGAGCCGGGGCTGTTCATGTCCAAGCTCGTCAGCAACGGGAGCGACATCCTCGAGCTGGCAAGGGGGTTGGTGGGGAAGCAAGGCAAGTTTGGCCTCTGGTTCTACCCGATGAATCTGATCGGGTCTGCGTTTTCCGGCACCGATCAAGCATTTAGGGGGGCGTTTGGGGAAGTGGGCACCCCTGCTGATGAGGACTGCTATACGTGGGCCGAGGTGGATCGGTTGAGGTATGGACGGTACCCGGGGGATTTGGCCATTTTCAGCGTTAATGGGCGAGGTCAGACGACTGGTGTGACGATGCCGATGTTGAGCGATAGGGCGTTTAGGAAGGCGGGTGCTGCGGGGGGGAATCTTGGGACGACAGAGAAAGAAGGGCTATACAAGGGGCTGTAATCTTTTCTTCATTAAAAACGCCCGTAACCTCCGATTTCTCACTTACTAATGAAACAAAATGTTTTCTAATACCAAATCCCATGCTCTGCACCCACCTTGACCGTACCAGCCGTCAATACATCGACAAAAATCGGACTCGCCTGCACAGCAAGACACTCTTGTCCACCGACCTTATCAACCCCCTCCCCGACCTTGAACGCATCAGCCCCAAACTCCTTGACCAATCTTCCCTGCAATGATTCCTTTTCCGTCTCCAACTCTGTCAGGACGGCACCATCGCCCCGTTTAACGACTTGCTTCACCTCCAACGCGAAAATCACACCTTCTGTCTCTGAAGAAGAGGAATTTCCAACCCTCCAACACCTCCACACCAATCCTCCCGAAAACACCCCTCGCAGCCTTCAGCTACACCAACCCAACCCCCCAACTCAATCTCTACTTCCTCGGACAAGACAACATCCGCCGACTCCGCACCCTCGACCCCTTTTTCGTATCCGGATTCCAGCAAACTACACCCAGTTTCAACACGCATCCGTTCATCACAGGCAAAAGCTCACGCCTAGCTCTGCTAAGACCACAATGCGGAAACAGTTCAAAATGCAGTGTCTCGGACCAAGCTCTCGCGCACCAAACCAAGTCCCGGGCAATCAATATCGACCTCTGTGACCGAGCGGCAAATATGGCAAGTATGCAGGCAACACAGAACCCGTCGACGGCGAGATCATCGAAGCAACGCTTGATACCCATCTTCAGCCCGAGTATGACGCCTTATCCTACTGCTCGGCTGGCCCCACGCCCGCGGCGCTACTAACCCGCCAGGCCACACTTGAATCCAGTTGTTATATCACGATTGAGACACCAGGTTCCCAGCATACGGCTAGGCATATCCCCATCACGGCCTCGCTTGCCTTGGTCCTCTGCTACCTCCGAGATAAGGAGCGGTTAAGAATCCTCTTCACCGACCAGATCTACATCAACCAGCAGGATACTGACGAGCGTAGCCGGGAGGTTGGGCTGATGGGCGACATCTATCGCCACAGCAGAACCGTCCTGCCCTGGCTGGGGCCTTCTAATGAGCATTCCGATTCGTTAGTGCAGTTCCCGTCGCGTCTCTCTGACAACACCGCCCTCGACAAGTGGATTAAGGGCAGCAAGAATAAGACCTGGGGTGCAACCATCCGCCTCCGCCCCCCTCCACCGCTTCGGCTCCGACTCCGTCCCGTGCCTCCAGTTTAGGTGCAGTCCCGTTCGCGCCTGATGGGAGCTTCGCTGACGCCCCTCCTCCTTAGGCTTATCGTCTTGAGGCTCGCCTCAGTAATGCCAATGCCAACATTGGCAACGCAGGCGGCCAGCTCTAACTAAAACGCAAGCTATCCTGAAACGGATATCCATCGCTTGTTGCTAACACCGAGGAGAAAGGTGTTTTGCTTACCGGCCTTACGGTTACGTTTCATCTGAGGCTAGTAGATTTAAAGATAACATCTGTATTTATACCTTTTAGTAATTAGCAGCAATAGTATATATAACCAGTTTCAGGTTAGTCATAGGTTAATCGTAGTTACACAGGTCCCAGGATGGAAATGGGATATAGTTAAATGAAATTTCACTTATTTTCTAACACTAAGGTAGCTAACGTAAAGGCGGTTAATGTAGCTGCCCCACTACTAATAAAAAATTTACGCTTAGCAAACTACAGCCTTACAAACTTAGGTGACTTATAACAACCTTAAGTGACTTATAATAATGCTACTTTATTAACTTTGCCTATTGACACGTTACTTATACTGTTATTAATGCTAAATTAAAGACTGTATTATATTATTTACTCTTTATAATAACAGTAGATCTTTATTTTTAATTAATTATTTATAACTTATATATCTATTTAATAACCTAAGTTATAACGCTTCTCATTTAAGTTTACAGCTAGATGCCCTGAATATATTTTTTCAAAGATATGTTAAAACTCTTACCACTTTGTTACCAAAAACATTAAAATCATTACCTTTCAAACTAAATACATATAGCAGAGATTAATATCCTATAACTATATAACCTAATGCTTTATAAGTATACTATGCTTATAATTTACTACACACACTTACTTGTAAGTATCCCGACCGTATTAATACTCTCAGGTAATTTATTAAAGCAGTTAGAGTAAATCTAAGCTTTTATATTAGATTACTTAAAGTAAAGATATTTTAATAAAGGGATTATACTATATAATAATAATAATAAAAACGCTATAAGCCTGTAACCTCTTATAAGCTTAATTTAAGATAACTATTACGACCTGCACCTGACACAGGCCTCGAGAGGACTGGCACGGGTTAAGACAGAACGTATGGCAGGACGCTAACAGATAGGGGGCGTTCCGAACACGGCTTGTTGAGCTAGCACTCCTAGACGGGGGGTTCAATGTCAATGTAGGTCGCTGTCACTATAATGCACAGAGGTGAGTCTGAACAGTAGGACACAAATGAATCATTGAATACTAGCGTGAGGAACCAGAGTCCCTCACGGTGGTTTGTGGGCACAACCATGGCTATCTATCCTAACTAACTAAGAGGTACCTCGTACCTTGCTCAGTGGGTTTCTGCTCGGTAGGGAACTGAGCACCTTGTCACTGAGCACCTCCTGCTCAGTGACCTTAAGGACGCTCAGTAAGTGAGTGTGTCTGCCAAGACTGAGCGACCGCTGACTGGTCGCAGGGGCTTCGGGTCTTTGCACCCCTGGCCCAGTGCGCAGTACCGTACGTACTGCCTTCCTGCACTGTTCCTTCTGCGGGGAATCCGTCGGGCCGCTCCGACCCAAGTGACGGCCTGCAGGGTCGTCACAATAACCTAATATTATTTAAGTTCTATTAAGTTTTTTTACTTACTGGCGGATTACACGCGTTTATATAAAAGTTCTCCAGCTTATATAAAGTATATATCACTTAAGACTTTAATGTATTTTACACCTTTCCCTTATATGTTAAGCTTAATATATTTATTAATAGGAGTTCTTTAGTTAAAAAGTTCATTTTATAAGGCTTATAAATAGAAATAATCTTTAATATAAGAGCTTGTAATATTAAGCTTAATATTACCTTTCTTAATATAAGTTATTACTTATATTAAACTTTAAAAATAATATAAGTGTAATCCTTATACTATATATTTCCTACGCAATTTAATTTCTTTAAATAACTGTTAAAGCTAGAAAACGTATACTTATATATTATTATTAGGGCTAGTTACGCTTTATATCTCTAGTAGTTGCGTATTTAATAATAACGGAATATCTTAGTCTTAATAAAGCGTTAAAGGTAATTTAACTTATAAGGCTAAGAGCTACTTAGCTTATACATAGATTTTGTTTTATTAGTTACTGTAAGTAACACATTAATTAATAGTTAATTAACTATAGCTGGCCTTTTTTAAGCTGATTCTAAACAGTTTAGTAGATTTAGAAGCGCTGGTATATGCGCGTAATAGTGGAGGGATAACAGTTAAAGTTGTTAGCTAAAATGTTGCATAGTACCCCAGCTATTTAAGCTGTAATAATAGAGGCACACTCTTCTTTCGTTAGCTCCTGACGCCTTAGTAGGCCAGATTGGGTATTTGGTGATAATTCTATACTAAAACCACACATTTTAACCTAGAATTGCCCGTGTGGTGGTCGAGGGAAAAGGATGGATGACGTGTCGTGTTATATGGGGGAGCCGGCACGCGTTAAAGCGGGGTAGCGTATCACTTTTGACAGGTGATTTTATCTGTAGGCTAGTAGTTACGAGAATCACCAGCTTAATATCAATCCGACTTCGCAGTCTAGCATTATATATACTGGAAGGGAGGAACAATTTATAGTATAGAAAGCCTGAATTGAGTTGGTAATAGGGTGTATGTAAAACAAAATCTTAGATCATAACATCCGGGGCCTATATCAAATTTGAAAGCTAGGTTTTCAGAGTTGAAATTGATATTGGATCTCCAAGTTTGACTATCATTACATCTTGTTATTCCTTATATATACACGACTTTGTAACTCGATATGTTCGCCTGGCGAGAGTGAGCTGGCTACTGAAGCCTCAGGAAGCAAAAGTTCCGGGTAGCCCCCTTAAGTTATGATATGTCTTGCACAAATGTGTAAACGCGGTGTCTGTCTGATGATCCCTGGTGCGTTGTGTGACGAATCTAGGCACACGAAATTTCCTTTTTCGTATCTCGAGCACGTTACATTACTCACCCTGCACCTATTTAGGATTTGCTCAGGCTGGCTTAACTTTGCTTACCCTAATCACCATTTTTGGTAGGCTGCGCTGTTTAGCTCTTCAGGATGGGATTTGATTCTTCCCAGGGTCTTGGAGGAGGCGGAAACGAAAAGGTGTTGGTCGGTCTTTCTCACGTTTGGGCCGTGATTGATGAACCATGGAGCGAGTTTGTTGGGTGTGTGGCTTGCTAGGTAGTATCAAACTGTCCGGAGTGGATGGCGGCATAAGAATAGCAACTGTCACCGCCGTCAGCCTCATTTGTATTAGGTAATATCATTAGTCTCACAACCGAGGCTCTCCAAGGGCAAAAAGAGGCCCTCTCACGGCACTAAGCAATGGCTAGGTCCGCCATGCTCTCGATCGTGTCGGGGTGTCTCTCGCCGAGGATGTCGCGCCGTAGCCCCAGCACTTTTACTAAAATCATACCTAGGTGGAACTCTTTCTTTGACGAGGCTGCCAAGAAGACGGGGCGTTCTATGACGCCCGAGCTCAGCGGAATTAACCTTGGCTGGTTTGAGGAAGCCGGGTTCCCTACCGACAGGACCTTCCACAAGGACTACAATGCGCCCGTGGGGATGTGACCCGCAGATAAGAAGCTTAAGGAAGTCGGCTGCTTCAACCTGGCCAGCCGCGACCAGGGGCTCGAAGGCTATAGGCTATACTTCGGGACGCAAGTGCTCTCGTATTCGGTGGAGGAGATGCATTTATTCCTTGCAGAGATAAGGAAGGTACTTCTATTTACACATGGTATGCTTACCTACCTTGAAGAAAGCCCAAGTAAAATCCAGTAGAGGTATTTTATAACACAGAGAAGGCCTATTAGAAATGAAAATCAGGCCTCTTATGATACGGAGAAGGCCTATTATAATGCAGATAAAGCCTCTTCCGATGCCGAAAAGGCCCATTGCAATGCAGATAAGGCTTATTAAAATGTAAATAAGGCCTATTACAATGCATAGAATGCCTACTATCAACTGCAATAGAGCTGATTTTAAGCAGGGAAGGACACTATCACACTTAAAATGTTTAGTTTCACAGTCCCTCATAGTGAGATTAGACGAAGATCATGGTGCAAATAGACGTTCTCATTCTGAAAGACCCCACAAAAGAACTCAAGGATTTTGCACAAAACCGTTCCTACACACACCACCACCACCATCACAGTAACAACACCGTGGGACAGACGGTGCGGAAGGAAATCTTTACAACAATCACCCGACAATTACCCGAAGAGGACCACAGGTAAGTTCCCCCCGCACAATCCAAGAAGAATTCCTTTCCTTCTCCCACACGCCAACTAACTGCCCAGCAATTGCCTGCTCTCAGGTGGCCTTAAAAGTGGCGATGCCAAATTCCTCCATGCCCTTCGGTCAGCCAGATGACCACGTTGGCTCAGTATCTCGTGTTCTCGCCTCTTTTTCTGGTTTTTATTTTCCGTCATGTTCCCTGCTAACCTTTCCGAATCCCAGACGTCCCTAGACAGCCCCTCGTTCGAGAAGGTTGTCGAGTTCCTCACCGCTTGGCGCGATCGCGATCGCGAATGCCCACCCCCGCCTCTCCAGCTCTACTTCCGTTGGGAATTGCGCCGGGAAATTATCCACAGCGACAGCATCGAGGAGCAGCCAGTTGGCGAGGTTGGCTTCAACCTCTCGGACTTTCTCGATACCGCAATTTTACCGCCGGACTATTGTCGCCCTCTAGTCGGAATCCACAGGTTAGTACTCTTCTTACTCGTCCTTTTAAGCCCGCTTTGATACTTACCTGATCCCACAGGAACCCCCAAATTACCCTCACTTACCAAGAGCTGGCAACGATGTTTCGTCACGCCCGATATACCCACAGCCCGGACCTGTTCGATTTCACCGAGGACGATGTGGGCGCTTTAAGGAAGATGCTGATGCCACAGGACTAGGAGGAAACCAAGGCAGCTGTTGCCCAAGAGCGCCAGCAGCGGGTGGAAGCCGAGGCCATTGCCGCCCAGGCGTGCGAGGAACTTGCAGAGGCCCTGCGGCAAATCGCCGCGATAAAGCGTGAGGCCAACGATGCCTACGTGGGTGGCCATGCGTAGCAGCTGCCCGACGTGGAGAAGATCAGGGACGGACCCCAGCTTTATTTCACCCGGCATCAAGGGGGATCCAAGGTGGCGTTTTTCTTTTTTGACACTGAGATGGTATCTGTTCCTACGGGCCTTGAGGCGTGGACCTGCTGGAGGAACGGAACAAAAAGGGCGATGGGAGGTCAAAAGAAGGATGCTCCATGGTATGGTCAGGTCTCTGAGTTCAGACCCTTTGTTTGGTTGAATTTTCCGGGAATGTGGCTCTGAGAGGTGTGTCATGGGATGGGGGAATGACATGGCAAGGACCCATCGTATCAGCTGTGCTCAGATGGTGAAAATCCTAGGCTCGAGGAACCGTTAGTAGATGTGGAGAGCCGGCACCAACGATGCGCGTTCGCCATTCCTACTCATACCTAGGTAGTTCTTACCCGCGCGGGGCACCGCAAACTCAGCTCAACCGCATTTTACATACGCTTCCGCGGGTTCTCCATTGAATGCAAACTCGGATACGGTAACAACTCAGACGCGCCCAAGGCCCTGTAGATACAAATCAACTTGTGCCACAGCAAGTATCTCGAAGCTTAGCTTGCTCTGGACGGCGACTCTGGCACTAAGATGGGGGTGGCGGCGAGGATTGCCCAGGATAAGGCCACGAGGCTTAATGCGTGGTGACGACACGCAACGTAACACCCGTGAAGCTGGCCTAAATGAGCAGGCAGCGCGAGGGACCTCGTATTGAGCTCCTGGTCTGCCCCCCTCGGTGGAAGCCATCAGTTCAATTTGGCACCGTCACAAGTTTGGTAAGCCAATCGTTGTTGCGAGCGCAACGCCTCCAATGCGGGGTCGAGGGGTCGAGGGTAGGATTCACACATTATGTGATGATTGGAAACTGAGGGCAGATGCCAGTATGTGCTCCCCGATGAAATGACAGATGAATGGCCGTGAGGTGCAAAAAAGGGTGAAATGTACACCTCCCGTGCCAAGCATAGGTATAAAGGGAGAGGGGAAGAACGGGGTGTAAGTTTCCCGAGCGGGTGGGATCATTTTACCACTAATTACCAGAGCAAAGACAACGTTTAACATTGCCATAGAGTCACCATTCAGGATGAAAGCTCTGGCGAACGCGACGCTTGGCCCGCATTGGCTTATCCTTGGAATTCTCTCTGGATTATTTCTTGTCGTCGCCACCGCCGATCACCCGCAACAGCGCCCTGTGTACGTGACCAACGCCAACTCGGCAGACATTTCCAGGTTCCTCGTTGATGTCGTTACTGGCCGGCCGAATCTCGTCAATGGCCGAGTGAAGGCAGGTGGGGGAGTCCGGAACATGGCCATCACTCCCGATGCCCGCTACGCTTTCGCGGGCAACAGTGATGATAGCACCATCTCAGCCTACTCGGTTGGACCGCAGGGCGTTCTGGCGCCGCTCCCTGGGACCGCGTCTACCGTTGTCTCGGGAGGGGAGACCCCAGTCGGTGGGGTGGTCTCACCGAATGGACGTACGCTCTATTTCGCCCACGTCTCTGAGGAGACTGCCGACGGGGGGTCTATCGCTGCCTTCAGCATTTCATCAAACGGCTCGCTCCATCCGCTTGGACCACCGCTCGTGGCAACGGAACCCCATCCACGAGGGCTGGTCATCACCCCGGACGGTAGATTCCTCTATGCCGGGCATGGCGACCCCGGGACTGGGAGGAACACGTCTGTCGGCGCCATCACATCGTACGCTGTCAACCATGACGGCACTCTCAAGCCCATCGGATCCCCCATCCACGCCGGTCGCTTCTGCGGGGACTCGACCATCACCCCAGACGGCCACCGCCTCTACGTGCTCTGCCAGGACTTTGATCAGATCTTCGGTTTCGCCATCGGCTCTGACGGCGGGCTAGCGCCGCTGCCCGGCTCGCCGTATCTGGTAACCGGGGAGTTCCCCGAGGGGATCGCGTCTTCCCCCGACGGCCGCTTCCTCTTCGTGGCTAGTCCCGGCCGGGTCACCAACGGCTCCGTGTCGGCCTTCTCTGCGAGCGCCGACGGCTCGCTGACTCAAGTGCCCCGGTCGCCGTACCCTGGCGGCGTTGGTCCCGTCGGCATAGCTCCGCTGCCCAACGCCAAGTTTGTCTACGCTAGCACTGACCTCGACTCCAGCCCCGCCGACCCCGGTGCCCTCAACGCCTTCGCCGTGGGGCCCTCCGGCGGCCTGCAGCCGCTGTCTGGCTCCCCCTTTCGCGACGGAGGCAAAGGGCCCGCGTACGGCTCTGTCTCAGTCCTACCCAACCAAGGGCCCGTCGCACAGTTCACCGCGCGTGCTGGAAGGGAGGAGGCCGAGAGCAACGATGGTCTTGCCAGGTTGTCGGTGCGGTTCGACGCATCCGAATCGGCGGATCCGGATGGACGTGTAGCGCGCTACGCCTGGGACTTTGGCGATGGTGTCATGATCAACACCGCCGAGCCCCAGACTACCCATGTATACGCGCGAGCGGGAGATTTTACCGTCACCCTTACAGTCACCGACGATGAAGGCTGCTCGACTGCCCTGGTCTCAATCGGCAGGGCTGTCTTGTGCACTGGCACTGCAGCTGCCACCGCATCACGCGTCATCACGGTGGGCTGATAACCTCCACCGGCCGGCCAGATCCAAGAGTTGTGTAGCCATGGCGGGAATGGAAGAGGCCTTGTTATTTACTGCAATATTTTCCGTAGCCCCGTTGGAATACTTATTGTTGCTCTTTGTGGATTCTGTGGAGGTTTCCCGAGCTCGTGCATCTCCTTAGCGTTAGGGCGGGGTATCGAGATTCCAGCGAATTTTTTTTTAGATGTTATATTACTTAGCTGCATTACGTTACGTTATGCCAGAATTAAATATATTGATTACTAACGTGATATTCATAGAAGCTATAATAAATTTGGTGTGGTTTAAAGTAAAAACGCCATCGTGGGGTTGTTGGAAATGAGGGTGTTGTCGTTTGGGGATGGAGGGGATTGTGATCAGCAGGGGGTCAATTGGTTATGGAGTCATCACTTCTGTCTTACCGACCACTTACAAGCCCCTATGGAGCCCAATGCTCTGCGCAAAGCCATACGGGATGCCGTGGAGCATTACTACACTAACCATAATGTTTACCATACCACTCTAAACCATAACGTCTGCGCTACTACTCTCGGCTCGGACCATTCGAATGCCAGGCATCGCGTTACCCCGGCTATGGAACATTGAGAAAACTGACGGAATATTCACTTTAGGTATGAAATTCTGGGACTGGCTCAAGTTCCTTGGCGGCGAGGTGCCCGGACTGAGGGCGCTCCCAGGCTGAGGAAACGATGAGGAAGATGAATATATGCACGGAACTAGTGAAACTCGGAGTAATGAAGAGGAAAACACCAGCAACACGGACGAAAGTGCCGAAAGCCTACCCACTTAAGGGCGACAGGACACCTGGTGGCTTCGAGCTCTTCTACGGCTAGAGACCTGTGGTTTCTGTCGTGGAATAAGCTATGAAAAAACTCGGCTAAAGTGGCTAACTCGATAGAGTTAACCCGAAATGTCAGTAGCGAGTGGCGGTCCTATAGACGTCTAAGTAACTAACCGTTACGAGCTCCGTAATAGGCTCCTCGGCCTTTCCGGAATTCCAGCGGAATTCCATCGCCTTATTAGTGGGCCTGCTGATAAATGGGACCGGAACCTTAACTTCTACCTAAAGCTAAACGAAAAGTTCACCGACATCGTGGAGCTTTACTCACATCTCGCGGAATTTCGAGAGTATAGACTACGAACGATCGGTAGTCTGCAGCAACGAGCCGTGGCCAGTATCTCACATTTGGGCAAGAGGAAGCGAGACGACAATGGGACGAGCTACGGGCGACTTTCTGATCCGGGTGATGCGGAGATGATCTTCATCCGTGGCTGATCCTGTCTTTGATGGACTCGTTACCTTGAGATAATCGAGGTTCTGGAACCCCTGGGAAATTTGGCTCGGGAAGCTTGACCCTTAGCGCGATCAATTGCTTCTACTTCCTGCCTCACGAAGCTTAGCTCAAGAACCGAGTCTTTGTTCACAACTAAGTATTATACCCGCGTATCACCCGGCTTACCCGCTCGTTACCTTCACGGGGGTCCAGTTCACCCAGCCCACCCAGGCTGACCCCTGAAAGTGAGGCCCCGGGTGAGCCCCGAAGAAGCCCTGATCAAAAGTGCTACCAGATCTGTTGCCATCTCTGGCATCTCCTTTAGATAACCCACCTATGGTCGTTACCTTTCTTTAACATATACAGCCTCCTAGTACGAAAAACGGCACCTTAGATTGCAATAATGTGATTGGTTGCTTGTGTTGTTCATTCTCTGGCTTCGCCAGAGCACTCACTCTTATACCCGTGAACAGTAAGCCGCGCACCTACAATTACGCGTCCCGTGGCAACTATTAAAAACCCACGGTTCTAGCCGTTTCTAGACTTTTCGTGTCCAACATACAGCCTGATTGATATTCCCGCAATGCGTAGCCAGAGCCCCTTTCCTTCTGACATCACCGAGGGCGGCGCGTTCCTGCTTTATTATAAAAAAGAGAGAGGGATAAATATAGTCTTGTTAGCGAGACCTATAAGTGTGCTGAGAAAAAAAAGCCCTCTAACAAGCGCTAACAATCTCTCCCTACTGTTAAAATCAAATATAAGTTTAGCTATAGCAGGCCAGCGTCCAAGATGAAAAGGTGTGTCGAATTTTATAAGAATGCCTTCTTAATATTCTAAATCGGCCTCCTGCGCTGCGGCTTATTCATCGTAATATGGTACGTCGAAGTCTTGCCAGATCCTAGCCTTTGTACGTAGATAGCAGCTATATGCATGCATATGTTACCGAACGAACTGAGGAATAAGACCAATTATTTCGGTGTCCTTCTCTTTTCCTTTCGTTATTTACCCGCCGGTTATATGGTTCTTGCAATTTTAGTGCTTACATGCTTGTCTACATTTTCCCTCCTTGTAGGTATTCGAGTATGCCTAGGAGACGCCAGGTGCAAGGTAAAATCTAGCTATAGGTCTTAGCAAAATACCGACTTGGCGAGGAAATATGAGTTTAAAGCAAAGAACTTTAGTATGACACGTGGGTGTTATCTATCTAAACGTAACTCTTATCTATCAACCTATCTATCTTGTCAATTTGCATGCACGCAGGGTCGAGGAACAAAAGAACAACAAAAGCAAGCATGATTGTCGATCGTCTGTGTAAGTAAGGAGTCACCGAGCCTGGATCCCTCTCACCACCATGATCCTATGTCATAGTGGCATTGACGCGGTAGTTGTTATAGATCTCATACATGCGCTTGCTATGTCACGCACAGAGTACCACGTCAGCGAAACTTCTAGCGCGGATAGTCTATGGGACGACGCTAGATGTAATGAGAGGAGGAAGGGCAAACTCACATCTGACCATCGGTGAACCGGGACTGGCAGTCATCCGACGTGTACATCATGTAGTTATCAATGGGGTCGTAAACTGGGCTGGTTCCCTCCTTGAATTTATTGCAGGTATTACTCGTCTTATCGCAGTGTCCTGGTGGTCCCGGGTACGTCTTCGGCGTATCGTCAACATAGTCATCCGGATTACTGGCCATGCAGGTGTCTGGGTCTCTGTAGCCAGGCGGGACGATGCCGCCGTCCTCGAAGGGATGCAGCAGACCGAACCAATGTCCAATCTCGTGCACAGCGGTCTTCCCGCGGTTCATAAACGGATGTGAGCTCTTGTTGATGGTATAAGTGGAAATGACACACCCGTCCTGCTTGAGACGTGTCTGGGGATCCACGCCCTTCTGCGCCTCGGTCCATGGGTTCCTGCAGCCACCACCGTACTCCTGGTGGGTGTTGTTGTAGAAGTAGAGATTTAGCGTGCGGTAATTGCCCACGTGCAGCTCTTCCAGGAGGGGGTTGAACTCCTTTATGTTGGTCTTGGATCCCTGCCACCTCGGGTCCACATGGTACTGGAGCTTCGATTCGTCGTAGTTGAAGGTGAGCTTGGTGGGCTTATAAAGCTCCTTGATGATGCTGACCTGCTCGGCCACTTCGGCTTTCTGCCCCTAGCGGTTAGCTCACGGTCGTAGCAGTGACCCGGACGTGAAAACTCACCGAAAGATAGCCGTCCTCGCGGCGAGTTGTGGGAGCGGTAACATGAACAACAAGGTCCACCGTGGGAGGGACGGGGTACGTTTGTCGTGATATCAACGACCGCAGACGGCTCCCAACATTCCCAATTCGACCCTGAAGCTCGGCCAGCTCACCGTCTGCACCACACTTGTGCACTTCTGCCACGGCGGGAGTAGCGGCCAGAAGGCCAGCGGCAAACTGAAGTAGATGCATGGTGCGCAGGTTAATTCGTGCAGCTGTTGATATGACGATGTTGAGGTTGTCTTTGAATTGAAATTATGATAGCGGTTGGGACACTCGCAGTATTTATTCCAATACATAAGAGGTCGGGGCGAGTCCAACTTGCTCGAGGGAATGAGTTACGTCCTTCCCTAGCGGCGTAGTGGCCCCTTTCGCAATGCCTTCTTCTGCTGAGTCCAACCAGAGGTGACATTCTGAGCGTGGCTGGCGACTACGCCTGGCATGGACGGCGTAGCTGATGCCACGTCAAAAGCCGTCGCAAGGCAGACTATCTACCAAAAAGTCAATGCGCTGTTTTTCATCCCCCCCAAAACCAACTCCCTTTCTGGAACTCTGTTTTGTGTTGGTCAAAGGGGTAAACATGCATTGCAACGGCGCGACAGCTGCTAGGATCCGTTCCCGGGCTCCTGGGTTGCAAGGCTGAAGCTGGGCCCGGCTAGGCCGGTGAAGGAATGTTTCCTTGTAGATTTGCAGCGTGGGAACCGGGTGTCCAGGCCATCGTTCATGCGTTGGTTCGATGTGGCGGCCGCCGCGGCCGCAACGGATTATCGTCTACGCAACACTCTCCTGCTGTGCCTGAGCCCGGCAGCACTTGGCAAAGTCCAAGTCCAAGGGAGGTCATTTGACCCACGAGACCATGTATTTTCGGTGATAACGCTAATGTCTGAGAGCAAGTCGGCCGTAACACTTTTTACCTTTTGCGAACTTACCGCCGACGTGATTGGCGTCTGGTTGCTGCCCTGCGATAACACATCTTTATAATCCGCTCCCAGCTGGGTGCTCTGTCCCAGTACTCTCGCGTATCAGGCGCAGGATGGAGCACCAAGACTCTTAGGATTGGGAAAAGGGGGAAAAGGGGGCAGCCCCTCCTCCTTACACCACGACCAACACCCCAGACAGTCCCGTTCGGAAATGAAAGCCCGGGTTGTGGCAAAAGATGCGGCGAAAGATGCACCGTCTTGAGATAGAACTCTTCCGCCCTCAATATCTCGATACCTTGAGCGAAGCAAACGAGGTCGCCTGCATGCATGGGCAGACGGCCTTGGTGAGCTCTGGAGATGGCCTTCGACAAGGCAGACTGGCGTGGGTTGATCGCTTACTGGTGGCACATCAAGTCAGTAAAACTTGTGCCTGAGTCTGACAGCGCTTGGCAGAGCCTAAGTCTAAGGAAGGTCATTTCGTAGTATTCGGTCAGATTCAGATATATCGAAACATGTTGTCCTTCACCGACCTCTTCATGGAGACAGGCACTCCGTCTTCGTACTCGACGCCCGCCTCGCCGCCGTCGCCTACGATGCCCTCCATCTTTTGTTTGAGTTCTCCATCCAGCTCTGCTAGCGTCTTCTTCTTCTTCTTTGGCGGCTAGTCCTACACGAAGTCAACGCCGTCGGCCTGGGGTTTACTTTGATCCTTTGCTGGCTCCTTCGACTGGTGCGATTGTATCGATTGATGAGCTCCAAGAGTTGAGTATGCAGCCTGGTTGTCAAACATGTGTTAGCCGGCCGTAGACACGAAAAGCCCATACGTTTGACATGCCTTGCAAACTGATACCTCGAAAGCCGAGTTTTCACCAAAGCCGGCGGCTTCGAGACGGTGTGGACACCCGGCAAGGACTATCGGGTTGCGACGGCTGGTGGATGGATTACGCGCATTGCGAGAGAGAATTCTGCAAGTGCGATTCATGGCCGATATGATAGTGGTATGTAGCGCGGTGTGTGATAATGATCAGTGTGATGTATTTAGCGATGTCAACTTTGGCTTGGAGGGAGGTTAGTGATGTCATAGCACTGCACGGTGATGATCGCCATCAGGTGTCTTGCGGCGACGCGATGCATCGCCCCACACGGGAGGATAGCTCCGACTGTCACTCGATGATCCCACACAAAAATAAATTCGACCGAGCTTTCAATGTTCGGTGAGTTTCGCTGTCTGTATCTGATCCGGAAGAGCACATGGTTTTAGCGCTTTTTCACTTATCCCCGATATCAATCCAATCTCCTTCTCCACTCCATGCCAGAGCCAAGGCGCACTCAACCAGCCTGGTACAGCGCAACCCCGTACACGTGAGGATTCAACATGCTCAGGTTGAAGGGCGTAACATATAGATCTTTATCCGTTAGCAACAAATACATGGTCCCATTGACGGCCGGATCCCCAGCATACGTGCTCATGTTGGGCTGCACCGCCCACGCCGTGTTGTCGTGAATGTCCTGCAAGGGCGTATACGTCACGTTTAGCTGACTGACCCACGCCGCAAAGGTGGGTTCTTTGACCGCCGTGTCGGTGATGTAGCTGTTGTTCGGGCCAATTGGCTGGCCAGGATTGTCCCACTGCAGGAAGACCTGTCGGCCGGGATAGGAAAGTGGAATGCTGCGGTTGTTGGTTATGGCCGGGGCGCAATTAGATCCGACATCGTTATTGTGGAGGCAGTCTTCATCCAACTTGACGTCGGCTGTGCTGAGGGTGTTGGTGTACCCCCCCGTCGTCTCATTCCAGACGTCGGCACCGTTGGTACGCACTGGGTTTGGCTGGTTGAGAATGTAGACGTTCGGGTAGTTCTGCCAGATGAGCCGTGTTTGGTTTTCGGGGCAGCTCGAGATGTAGGGCGCCAGCAGGGTCCAGGCCCACGACTGCGGCGTGCCAATCTCGAACCACACGGGCATCGGGAAGAGGCCTTCGAACTGACGGAATATCATCTGCTGTCGAGCTTCTGTGGAAATACTCTGCAGCAAGAGTTGGCCAACGTCCCGGGCATTGAGGTGATTCATGAAGCCGTACACGCCCGATTCGCCAAACCGCGTCAGCTTCTGGCAGAAGTCGATGTATTCCCGGACGTTGGAAACCGGGTAGTTGTAGGTGCATTGCTTCGGCGCCTCCGCTCCCAGCATATTGCTCAGCAAAGTGGCGTGCCCGACCTCTTGCTCAGCCATGAACTGGATCAAGTAGCGGTCCTGGGCGGTCAGGCCGGCATCCTCGAAGTCTTGGTCCGAGAACTTGGCCAGCCCCCAGTGGAATAGGTCGAGTTCAATCCACTCCTGGTAGAGCGCTAAAGCAATTGATTCATAATCGAAATCGCTGAGCATGCGGTAGACTGGGGCAGAGCCATTCGTCCCTAAGCCGCCTGATGGTGTGTACGGAGCCGGTTCAGCGCCATGGAGTTTTCCGTCGCTGGGATAGCTGTAGGCATCAGGCCCCGGGGGCTGTGCGGCGATGGAAGGTCCAAGCACATCGGTTGATAGAGCACCGGTCGTGGTTGGAGGAGGACCGTCGTAGGGACCGTGAGAGATCACATCGGTGTGTGGCACTTGCGGCGGAACTGTGGCCTCGGCGGAGAAAAGTGTGGTGGTTGGGTCCGAGACAACTGGCACTGATACAGAAGACGCTGCAAGATACAGCAAGACGGTTGCGGCCGAAAACTTGAAGGCTGCCATTGTTGATCTGCGACCCGGATGTGCTCAAATTCAACCTTGCGAAGCTCAGCGAGGGACGTGAAAGATGAAGCTACGATATTTGGCCCTTATAGCCAACGGTGTTGCTCTTCCGGGGGCGATGTCCCGGTCGATCTCCCGTGGAGCGTGGCCATCCCTGACTTCGAAGATTGGGGGCTTCCATCATCGTTATCGAGTGTCCCCGGTATTGTGGCTCTCCTCATCATCGGCCGCGACGTGAGGATGGTTGGCGTGCAATGTGATGGCGGTAGCGCCATCATCGGCGAGACAGACTTTGCGCCGCCTCTCGGGGTTCCGGGTCAGGCCTTGCGGAAGCCATGCCATCCGAGAAAGCAGAGAGGGGTCGCACGTGGGGAGGGGCGGGTGAGGAGTTGGCATGATGCTTGGCGACCGAGGGAGTTCGGCGCAAAAGTAGCGCGGTGTGGCCGACAACCGTGGATTACGATTCCCCACAAAGGCGGAATGGGAGGTACGGCGAGAGATAGTGTCGTAACCGTGCAGTGACGGCGACGACGGGATGACGGGTACAGCCGGCAGTCTTTTGGGCACAGACCCTCGCCAAACAAAGAAATTGGGTGTCATTGGACTGGTTTGGTGCCTCGGGCAGGAATTTCCACTCTTGGGTAAATCAAGCATCGTTACAACCATCGTTCATGACTCTGTGAATGAGCCAGCGTGCCCTCCATCGCACAACATGAATTCGTATGCCAACGACCTGGCCACCTTTGGGAGGGAGAAAAAGGAACCCAGTGGTTGACTGACACCATAAAAGTGGATGCTGAATCTCATCTCGCTGCAACAGAATCACTAGGTTCGTTGAGGCAGGAGAGCCCCTCACCGCGTTTGCGTGACCCGGGCTGAGTGAAAAGTTGAAACCCCAGCTCTGAGGTCGGTTGTCCGCTCTTTCCGACAACATTCCTGCACAGAGGCGCCGTGTCACATACATCGGAAGCCGTGTCTCAAGCGGTGTACCAGCAGGGTTGCGCAGTTGGTCGATGTTGAATCTATTCATTCCACTCAGGCTTCCAGTTTCCCCGCAGGTCTCACATCCCCCGTATGCGACGGTCACACCATTTTGGGATGGATCCAAGGGTTTCAATGACATCATGGCCTCCGCAGGCGGAACGCAAGAGTCCAATGCACCACAGTACTATACTGTTGCGCCGCCGACACAGACAAGGGCTATAGCTACCGCTCCTTATATCGAACTCCATATCCGGCGGACATGCCCCAGCACCTAGTCCTCTCTACCTCAGGGCAACAAACTCCCACTTCTCCTCATTGCCATTCTTGTCCGACAAGACAAGTTCCCCGTCCTTCACACCAAGAAACATCACCTTGCCGTCCGCGGTCTGGTCGAACCCCAGCCGATACACCCCCTCATCGTCCTCGACGGGGACGATGTTCCACTCCTGAGCGTTGCCATCGCCCGTGGCCTCTGCCAGGCCAATATCATCGGGCTTCTTCATGGTGAGGACCCGCCCGTTACCAATGGCCTCATTCCAGATGGTGAAGAAGCCCTGGGTGTTGGTTGGTCCAGGCTTGACGCACCACAGCTGCATGGGGCAGCTCTCGTATCGGTACCCGGCGTCATCTCAAGCTTGTTATCGCCGCCGATGCTCAAGAACACATCATTGCCCGAAAGAGCATTGGTCAACTTGAACGTGCCGCCCTCTAACACCTCGACGGCCCAGTCGCGGCCGGGATGCGGCATCTGGGAGGGGACGAGACGAATGTCGTCCTTCTGGTTCTGGACGAGCATCATCCCCATGGGGCCGTGCCGTTCGCTGTGGATGTGATAGTAGCGCCCGTTGTCCCGAGGGGACCGGAAGAACCGCCACAGATGGTTGCCAGGCGCGTCGTTTGGGGCGTTGCCGACGCGGTCGTCGTCGGCGGGCTGGAGGACAAGGCCGGGAGATGTGATGTTTTCGATTATGTAGAAGCCACCCGAGACGATTCCGTCTTGGTTCCCCGACTGGAAAATGATGGATTTTGAGATTTTGAGGGTTGTTGGGACAAAATTATTGAGGTGTTAGTTTGGTAGGTGAATCAGAGTTGGGATGAGAGGAGGTCCTTACTTATACACGGTTCGGAACCACAAAGCTTCTGATTGAGCCCATTTTCCCGATCCAAATCTGCTTCAACTGAGATGTCTCAAACACCACAGATCCGTCCCGATACCTCGCAAACATGGAACCCGATGGAGTCTCGTCACACAGATCGAGAGTCGGGCCGGGGCAAGCGATTTGAACTACGAAGCCTTCTGCTAGAAGGAAAGGCCGTTCCTCTCCGTGCGAAAATCCATTATCGTAATCCTCATCCGCTTTGATAATATCGTGAAAGGCCCTTTCGGAATGTAAGGTACCTAAGAAACCCCTTTCAGTATGCAGATAGGCCTTTCGGACAGTTTGCATCGAGCATCTTGGTGCCTTGGGCAAGGTTAACTTGAAGGACATTATCGACCGCCTACGCCGAAGGAAGCTGACTTACGTAAGGGCCGAAAACAATTCAACGGTCTAATGACTCCTGCCCCGGGCCCAACAATAACCCTTTGTTTCCCAACCTCTAACCTGGCCCGATTGTTCCTTCCCTGAACATCACACCGCCCCAAACAAACACGCCCACGCCTACTGGCAGAAAATGGAGACGCTTGCGCCCGAACTGCTTGCTCTGGTTATGTCGCACCTTGCCAGTGAAGAAGAACCGCTGGCGCCGCTCGCTACTCTCTCGCGTTCGTGGCAATAAGCGATTGAGAAGGTCACATTTTCGTCGCTTAAACTAACGAGCCATCAACCTGAGGGTCCAGAGGGTCCAGAAGGTCCAGAACCCAAGCCCAGTCTTCCTGTTCTGGAGCAGTTCTCTGGCATGTTCTCGTGTCCGATCCGCCGCAACCTGCTTCGGCGACTCGAATTCATGTCGAGCTCCCGGCCCCCAGCAAGAAGCGCTGTCGAAAGCTGCAAAGCACGCGCGAATCGGCGATCAACGACGAAGTCTACACTCGGAGTGTCATCGGCTTATTCTCCACTCGCGGTGGTTTTCCAGGAAGCCCCACCCACGCTCGCCTTGGTCATCGGTGTCTCCTCGTGTGTCGACAGCGAAGAACCCCCGGAATACGAGCATTAGCACTGGCACCCGGACCTGGGAGGGGACATGTGGCGCATCCGGAACGATTTCACGTGCATCAACTTCTATGTTGGTCTGGCTGAGTCTCTCCCATGCGTGTCTGCCGTCAATCGGTTCGGGCACGATGCGTATGGGCGGTACATCAACCCCGCCGTCCTCTCGGCCTATTCAAGCACTCTCCCCAATATAGAGGTGATGAACTGGTCGTTTATGCCTCCCCCCGCCGATTGCGCGAGTTGCGCAGATCTATCAGGGAATCTCTGTCAAACGCTCTCGTTGTTGCAGCAGAGGTCGGCCTACGCCAGCTAACTACCCTCACCATCAGTTGGGGAGACCAAGACCCGTGGAACCAGGAGTTTCCTCCCAGCCGTTTCATTGACCCCAGCTCTACCTCCTCCAAAGACCAACTAAGCGTCGCCATGCGGTACATCTCGCAGCTCCCCTCACTGCGCCACCTGAAACCGATGGGCTGCCACATCCTATCTAGCGAGGTGTTTGGGAATCCAGCTGATGACGTGAGTGGCTTGGGAAGTTGGCCGTCATTGGAGACATTCGAACTACACATCTCCCTGGTAACACCGAATGGCCGATGGAACTTCGATGGAAACCCTGAAGACGTCTGGGAGAGTGAAGAGCGGGTCGATAACCAGACGGACGAAGAGTTTGGCGACTTTGACTCGGCCGGCTCTGACACGTCTGACTGGGTTCCTGAGCTGGCATGGGAGAGGGAGGGCGGCATGGCGCCCTCCTGTGAGTTTCGCTCCACTCCCGGCCCGAAAACTCTGATTCCGTTCTTGGTATCCATGGCCAAAGCGGTCACGCGTATGCCTGCTCTCCGGAGGCTGGAGCTGGAAACCTGTCGCGACTCAGGGATCGCGCATCTGTCTTCCTGTCATTACGGCCTCGTCATAACGGATAACCGCTTCTATGACGAGAGCAAGGAGTCCTTCCATCTCGCTCGCGGCCGGGAGCCAAGATAGGTGATCAATATGGATGGTGTTGACGCGGCAAGAGAACTCCCGGAACATCTGCGAGCGGCGTTGAATGAGACAGCCGGAGGGGATCGCACATTTTCATTGCGGAGATGATGCGGGTGATGTGTTTTTCGGGACTGGACTGCGTCATTGGATACGGTAGGTAGAAGCACAGCAAGGAAAGCCTGGAACTGTACAAACCCTCAAATGCGAAGCAGTTTATTCTAGGCCTTATTCTGTCACAGCCGGGAATAGGACCAACACGTTACAGGTGTGTTACCAACTAAATTTGTGGCGTTTGTACCCCCGTTGACTCGGAACTGATGGTCAGGTCGCGCCTCACATTATTGACGAATACGTGACTGAACCTCAGCTGAGCGAGAATCTGAAGATGTGGGAAGAGGTACTGGACGCCAAATTCGCTAATTCCGCAGGGCACCGCCGGGTGGTAACATGGCAGCATTGCCCGATACACATAATTGTTCAGCTGCCTTATTCGACATGTAACCACCGGGTCCGCGCCGTTGTGACCGCCGTCAAGGATGTTGGGCTGAAAGGATCTGTTCTCAATTTTCGGAACGTCGTACAACACAGGGGAAATGACATTTCCTGATCGAGGGCAATTAATCCCTTCATGGGCGCCTCCATCTCCGAACCAGACTGTTGGGCTTGTATTTTACGAAAACGATCCCAAGCCACTGACCCAACGTTCTCGCTATTGCCTTGCATATCTTAACAGAAGCTAGGCTGCGGTACGACCGTATTGGCGTCGCTGGAAGTTGAAGGCATCTACGACGATCATGGCTCTCTCGGCTATAAAACAGGAGGAGGTCGCGCCAGATGCTCTCGATTCCTCACTCACTTTCTCTCCCACACAGATACATCAGTCACGATGCAGGGTAAAGCAGCGGTACTCCTCGCGGGCGCGACGCTCGTGTCGGCGCAGTGTACGATCCCAGACACTCCCCTCTCGGCCACCATCTCGGCGCCCTTCCGGCTCCAAGTCCAAAATGCGTCGCGCCCTGAGGTGCATGACAAGTACATGAACTTGTATGTGGCTGGCGGCGGTGACCGGCACCTGTTCATCGGCCCAGTTGGCGTGCCCACCTTCGACCTTACCCTCGTTGACGGAGTTATTAACTGGGTCCCGGGAGGCGTGAGAGCGGTTATCGGCGGCGAGGTATTTCAGACCCATCTCCCTCCTGGCCTTCAAGTTGTCTAGGAGAAAGCACCCGCTAACAAGTCCAGTTCTCCGAAGTCGACCACACAACCAAGATGTTCATGACGGAGCGTGGCGATCCCCGCGCCGTCTTCGAGCCCACGTACGCCTGCAACCCGGACGACCCGACCGAGACGCAGGTGGAGCTGCGCTTCGTGACATGGCAGAACCAGCCAGCTGGCGGCTGGATCTGCGTGCGCCACGCCTTCGACGGCGGTCACGAGTTCCGCTACTACCCGCCCAACAACGACCTCATCGACATCGACCGGGAATGCATCAAGGTGGTCCTCGTGGTCCGCCCATCCGGCAGTGGCCGTGTGTCCTCAACCACCCCCGTCGCCAGCAGCACCTCCCCCATTGCCTTCTCCCAGTCAACCACTTCCACCGTCTCCCCAGAACCAAGCAGCACCAACCCCCCGGCCCTCTTCACAGACCTAACCCCCTCCGGTTTCCGCTTCCTCGGCTGCGCCCCCGAAGAGCGCCGCGTCGTCCCCTTTGACTTCCCCGGCCGCACCCTCCCGTCCCTCATGACCAGCGACAACGCCATGGCCAACGCCAAATGCATCGCCTTCTGCGCCAATGCGGGCTACAAATATGCTGGCACAGAGTGGAGCCGCGAGTGCTGGTGTGCTAACTCTTATGCGCCGACGCGCCAGCCTGCGACGACGGTGGCGAGTTTGGAGAGTTGCAACTATCGGTGCAGTGGGGCGGCGGGAGAGTTTTGTGGTGGGGATAGTTGGATTAGTTTGTATGAGAGGTGTGAGGTTGGGGAGGGTTGTGAGAATGTGGTTTTTACGTGAGGTATCAGGAGGGAAAAGGGGGGAAGGGTGGTGATGTTGGAAGGGGTGTTTTCTCAGATCTGTTTTGACTACCTTATGTGTAAGCTGGGGGATGTACCTGTAAGATTTGTTAGTAGTAATGATAAAGCTTCCGTGGTGCAGAGTGGAATTGTGATTAGTGTCTTGCCACCTTGAGAACGCCTTTTCAATCTTGCTTTGCCCTTCCTTTTTGGTTGAGAAATCTTCCTGTGGCACTGAATCCGCTTAGAATAAATTCCACGTGGTTCTAGCCGTTTGGGTGTGAGCAAACTTTCTTCTCACCTACTACGGTTTCTAGACCTCCGCAGTGAAAAGTCAAGATATCTTCATAAGGTATGAGGCGCACTTCTATCCCCCCGTACGATTTCAAGTCCCTATACCCCTCTATCTTTTTCTACCTTCCCGCCAACAGCCACCATTTAGCACCATCTTCAAGTGCACCGTCGCCGAGACAATATGGGAAGCGATACCGATAGCTCGAGAACGCTTGTTAGCAGCATCGAGGCGCTTTCCCCAGTGGCTAGTAGCACCAGCCAGCTCATAACAATGCCGCTAGCTACGCAAAAGCAGCGGCCTGACAACCTAAACGAAGAATACGCCGCCAAAATACGCGATATAACAAACTCTGCAAAACACTACAAGGCTACTTCTGATTCCCGAAAACGATACCAGGAGTACCAAGACGAATGCAAGGTCCTCGCCCACCTTCGAGCCCAGAAAATCACTGAGCCTCTGTTTCGCTGGCTGCGGGGGTATTGGGGAACCTTGCGGATAAAAGCCGATGCTCGGACGAGCGCGCAGCTTTTACGTCTCAATATCAAAATGACAAGTTACGATCGCAGGGTTGACGTCTGGGCCAAGGAGAAAAGGCACAAGGTGGTCAAGGAATGGAGCAGGGAGACAAGGGGGATCATCGAGGCAGAGACGTGATTCGCTGAGGGGACTTACACAGCGTTGCAATGAGATATGGCCCACCGCATACCACCGAAGCGGGCATCCAGCCCGTCAAAATATTAATAGAGAAGCAAGCCAAGACTTTGGATGGACAGGCAGTTTTCGCCGTGTTACGCCGTCGGTGCAATGTCTTATCATACTCTGACATTCTGACCGAGCTTCGGGCTTCGAAATGCAGTTCGGCTTCTGGAGAGAACGACAAGCAATGCGGTTGGGTCAGGGGCGGGCTGTTTTTCCGCCGGGAATGTTGGAATGATGTCAATGGGTGTCATCTGTTGTCAAAAGACTGAAACATAGCGAGGAAGTGTAACATCAAAGGTGTCTTGGTCCTGTCAGCTACGGGCTCTCTTTGCACCGGGAAGGGTGATAAATAGGGGCGACGTCAACGGGGAAAGGGGCAGGTACTTGTGATTTAAACAGACACAGACACAAATACCATTCATTAACAACTCCAACACTCATCCCATCAAAATGCATCCCACCACCTTCATCCTCGCCCTCACCACCCTCATCGCCACCGCCTCAGCCGACTGCAGCGCCTCCTGGGCAGCGCCCGACGACGGCGAGATCGCCCTCTACCGAGACCAAAACTGCAACGGCAATTGGCTGAACGTCGGCGCTCTCAACAGCTGCCAGAGTTGGCCTAACTTTGACGCATGCTCGGCCAAGACCAGGGCCGGCATCGTGTGTGACATCTACGAAGAAGACAACTGCCCGACAGGTGACGATCATATTGCCACCATCGACTCGGATGGCCACCGGAATTTCTGTGGCAACTATCGCGAGAATGTCCAGAGTTTGCGGTGTCGCGTTGCGTAGAACTGGGGCGTGGGAGTGATTTTTTGGGGTTTGATTGGTTCTGAGATTGTGCTATGCTTGTGTTCATGTGCTATCAGATGACTTGGAAGTCTGGAGGTTTAAGAGGAGAGAGGAGAGAAACGAGAGGAGCAGGGTTACATTCGTTTATAGTGCAACTTGACGGAGCAACATGCAAGAGATCAGAAATTGGCTTTGAACCCACCGCTCCTCAGCTGCAGTTGAGCATTGCAAAAATGAACTGATAAGACTGTGAACAGCCTCGTCGGGTGCTGTCTCGATCCACCCAGGGGTCGAACCTGGAACCTCCTGATTCGTAGTCAGACGCTCTGCCATTAAGCCAGCAGACCTGAAGCTTATTTTATATGTGTTGGGGGCAGAAAGGGTGTCCATGAAGCAGACTCTGCTGTGGTGGAGAGTGGTGGAGTGGAACAAAAGGGGGCAACACCCGATGGAGCATTGTGGGTCCCACAACTATGCCAGTCTCTGCACATCATCAACGGAATGAGGAGAAACAAGAACGACTTCCCTAGCCACCGAGACTTTGGGAGGCTCGAATCTCGGTGTTAGACACCGCAACTTAACAGGAACACGTATTCGTCAAGTAACTGCTATCCCATCAGTTCTTGTCCCAACAACTGTCAAAGTGCTCTGGGAACAAAGCTCCATTCGCAGCATTACACGGCCCATCGTCAGAATACTCGTCGTAGTAGCCCACGTCGTCGTCATACTCAAACAGATCATTAGCACGATCCTCAATCATCTGATCCTCGAGGATGGACTTGAGATTTCTGCCAGCTTCGGATATCGTGGTGAAGGCCAGCTTCCCGAGGGCCAGGATGTCGACGATGCGTGTGAGACCCTGCGGATGGAGGTGAATTGTGATCAGCGAGATGGTCCTATTTCGGCTAAGATTGTTGCCCTCGAGATCGAGATACAGTGCGTAGGAAGGGGGGATGGACGAAAGAAACGCCCTGAGTTCTGCCTCGGTGGCGATGAGGGTCTCTGCGGTTACACTCATGTCTGGTTGAGTTTGAACATTGCAGCATTGGGAGATTGTGGAAGTTGAGCCTGACGTGCCTGCCGTTTATGTGCGGGGTTAAGGCGGTCAATGTGGACAAAATGTCCTTTATGTTACACACGACTTGCTTCGAATGCGTTTGTGTTGACGTTGAGGCCCACGGTGTGAGGGCCTCCTGCGAAGGTGATTTGCTGGCGGCCATCTTGGTACAGCCGAGAAGAAGGGAGGAAGAGTTGGAGACGGGAGATCCCGGGAGAGAGGAAAGGTTAGCGGACTGTCAGCGAATCATTTCTCTCTATCTAGATCTTGTACCCTGCCCTTATTGCTCGCACCTACCTTGCGTCGACGATCGACGACTTGACCTCAACGCGGCCACGAGAGCTTCATCACTGGGTGGCATAATTTGTCAGCATGCGGCCGTATTCTAGTCAGCCCAAGAGGAAGAAGGAAGCGGTTTAGACAACCAGGGGCGCAAATGCCAGCATGTATGTGTGCTGTGATTGCTCAGCAGGGACTCCTTCCTTGTGGAACGTTTTGACTGAGAAACGAGGGGCTCAGGAGCAGCGGAAGTGCAGTTGCAAAGTGACTTAATTAGGTAGAAAAGGGGAGTGCTTCGCACTCCCCAGTTATATACAAATGGATGCTCCCTGTGTGTGGGGAGAGCACATGATCCAAGGCCCCTGCGCTCCAGCCAAGCCTGGTTCGGCAGGGCGCCTGCGCGCCTGAGCGCGCCTGAGCGCTTAGCGAGGCGGCTGTAGTTTGACATTCCTGCATCGGCGTCCATTCACATAATACACTACAGTCCCCGTAAGGTCTTGGTGAGAATACATTACAATAAACCTGTAGAAAATGCAGGAAGGCATATTTTAGTACAGTTAAGGCCTCTGATAACGAGGACAGCGCCTTTTTCTGCATCTCAAGAGGTCTTTCTGTAGTCTCGGGAGGCCTGCTGCATCCCTAGGAGGCCGTCCGACCTTCCCAACAGGCCTTCCTGCATTCCCAGAAGGCTTATTTTAATTAGTTAAAGTCCCCCCCAATGTAGCTAAGCTCGTTCACCATTTAAATAGGGCGTTGAGTGATATCGATAAGGCCTTTTATGATGAAGTTTAAACCCCGATAATGCAAGTCAAGGCCTCTGAGGATGCAGCCAAGGCCTGTTTGTGTTTGAATCACGGCATTCAGCAAGGAAAAATGTCTCCAATCTATCAGCATCTCTCACTATATGGTGACCGAAATGAGAGACTTCCTATCCGGGAGTGTGAGGTTTGATCTCCAAAGCGCGACCCCCTGGGGGGTCAGGCAATGCAACACTGTAGAGAATCTAGTGAAGGTCGTGGCAGCTTTGTGAACTTTTTGTTTTCGATGAAGAAAAGAAAACAGGAAGAGAAGGCGAGCCGACGCGGGAGTTTTTATACGAACGAGGTGCGGAGCCTCGGGGCAGTCGGACCCGCTTGTGTGACATCACGTATCATAAGCTGTTTATTAGACATTTTGAAGCGCTACCTAACCGAATCTGCCGCTGGATTAATATAAATGTATTGAATATTGGCGGTTAGGTCCACTTCTGCGCCAACTGCAGAAAAGACTCATCCGCAAGAAGCCTATCCATAACACTGTCCTCTAGACCAATAGCCACCTCTAGGTCTAGCCCCGGATCGTTCTCTACCAGTGGCGGCGGCCGCGGCAAGATGATCACGCACCCGTCAAACACGGCATCGCTCGGAACCCTCAGCGCTTCCGGCACACCAAGGCCAAGTCCCCATGTTCGGTCATAGACTCCAAAGTCCGTCCACGATGCAGACGCGATATCACGGCCTCGGAAGCAATCGTATTGAGGTTTGAAATCAGATGGGTCGTCTCTCGAAGCGAGTAGGCCAATATTCTGAGCGATGCGAGCCGGAGTAAGAACCGTGTTGATCCGAGTGCGGATGGCGGCAGCGGCGGGCGTGAGGCCCTCACGGCCTCTAAGCACCGAGACGTTGAGGCTGGGCGTCATGACGGGGACGGTGGCGTTGCCGAGATAGGTGCTGGGAAGCGAAGGGTTGACACGCCAGCGGATGTTTCCTGAGAGACCAAGGACCGTTGTTTCGCTGTCGGGTAGGCCACGCGCATTGACGATATGGCGCCAAAGGAAAGCATTAAGGGCGTCCTGGGTGGAAAAGGCGGACGCGATCGACTTGATGATGGCGAGGGCCGATCGCGAAAAGCGGAAGACATGGTAGCCGTTTCTAGGTATCTGGCTGGCGTTTTGTGGAGCCCTGGGATTGGTTGGAGCCAGATGGTATTCGTGGAAGTCGGTTATGTCCGCACCGGAGGCTCCTCTCACGGCCATGAGCTGGGTGCGGTCCAAGTTGGCTGAGATCCTATCGCGCGTTGTAAAGAACCGTGTACCGGCGGCGGCGGCCTTTGTATTAATTGCCCACGTACCGGCAATGATATTGACACCGGTACTATCGCAGACCGAGTGGTGGGCCGAGAGTGCGAGGAAGAGGCCGCCGTTGACGAAGTTGGCCTGCGCAGCGAAAACCGGGCAGGGCGGGTTGGGAACCAGGTTGAGGAGAAGCGGAAGCGGGCAAAGCTCGGCTGGCGAGAGCTGAGAAGGGGGGAAGCGCTGAGACTTCAATAACCAGTAGCATGGAAGGGCATCGGTGAGATCGACCGACGGGAAGTAAACACTCCCTGCATTTGGGCCGTCCGAGTCGATGACCTGAGTCCGGTTCGAGGTGGCATCGGCGTACACTAATTTTCCGGCAAGCCACGGAATGCTGGCGATAGTGGCCGCCAGGCCGATCCTCAGGTTCTCATATCTGCCGCCACGCGAAGTTTGTGTGTTCAGTACCTAGACTCCCACTGTAGGGAACGGGAATGAGAATGCGCACATATTGGCTGTGTTGGCGCCCTCGGGGAGTGAGAAACACATAATCCAGCGTATGCTGGCAGACGGAACGTTCAGGTCAACTGGTGTCAATGCGAGCTGGGCTGACAAGCTTGGAAGGCCATATTGGCTGGGCGAAACGTAGTCTCGATTGGCAGGTGGGAGGGTAGACATAGCGTTAGTCTGTCGGTTATTCCCTTTCAATGATTGCTGTTGAAAATTCGCGGCCCGCGGTCTGCATGTATCAATAATCGCAGCTGGATGTTGATGCTGGCTCGCGTTGCTTGCGCCGTTGGCCGAAGTTGGCTAGGTTGGTCGGATTTAGGGTGACAGCTTTTGGAAGCAACTGTCCCTCGCAGCTACCTTAGGGGGTGTGTTGGAAAGGCTGAAAACGAGGGTAGGTTCCGAAGTAACTTGGGAAAGAGAGACGACATTCTAGCGACATGTAGGTAGGTTTTCAAGGAAGTGAAGCTGAGGTCCAGCGGATAGATGTTTTGAAGATCATGATCTCGGGCAGATTGATTTCGTCAACTGGAACAGGAAAACAGGTGGTATGTAGACAGGACAGCCAGCTAGAGTTTGCTCGTCGGAGGGTTCACCAAGATTCGCTCCAGACCCTCCCGAAGCGTCGTCTTCATCCCAGTTGCACTCGGCCTCCCAGTTGCGCGGTCAACAAAGACCTGTACAAACTCGCCGACGGATTTCACACCCTCCACGCTCTTCTCAAACAAGGCGATCTCGTACGTGACACTGGACTTGCCAATCTTGTTGACGCGGAGCGCGAGCTCGGCACAAGCGGGGAATGAGATGGACGAAAAGTAGTCGTTGTGAGAGTGCACCACCATGCCATACTGCGAGCCGGTGGGCGGATCCAGCTCGCAGTTCTGCATAAGATATGTGTTGATGACCGAGTCGTACAGGAAGTTATAGATGGAGTTGTTCATGTGGTCGTACATATCATTGTCGCTCCTTCGCATCATGTCAGTTGCGTGCGTGGGCCGTGCGTCGCTGTCAGGGCGGGCTTCCGTCTGGTCTCTCTGGGCCTGCTTACCATCGTGTGCGGTAGTCTAAAAGATATGGATAATCCTCCCTCTTCCGCTCCTTCAATTGCGCATAGCCGGACATTGCGAGGGTGAATATCGCCAAAACTATGGCGGACGTTGTTGGGGGGACGTTGTGGGTTGTGGCTGTAGAGCAAACTGCCTCGGCAAAGCAAGCAGGGAGACCCTTTGCCGGATGTGCTTGGTTCCTGAGCGCCGAAGCTGACCGCTCTGCCGCCCTTATCCGATAAACGATAAACGATGGAAGCGTCTTTCGTCCGTGCAGCATTCGCGTCAGGCACCACCTCCACCTGGGCAAACAGGAAAATCTGCACTGTGCCACCCGTTGGAAATTGTTTGCGCAACTCTGCCGCGGCCGTCACATCTATCTGCCACATGCCACCGCTCCCCGTCGCGTTGGGTTCTTCCACCTTTCAAGCTCGCTAGGCCTGCACATGCATGCGTCGCGTCTTCAATAATTCGGGAATTGCCACGAGCTGGTACTACCGACTCAAAGCCAACATCACCTGCCCCCCGAAACCGACACTGGCTCTGCCCTCCCGCCGCATTGCGCAACTGCAATCACCGCACTGCAAGAAAATGGTTGCCTCAATGGCGAGCCTCGCTGCTGCCGAAGTCCAGCCCCTCATAGCCGCCAACGACATATTGCAGCCCCCGCAGCCCCCGGAGCCTTCTCCCGTCGATGCGCAGCCAGATTCCCCGGCACTGATCACGCCGGTCGAACCATGGCCCCGGCCCTATTATATCCAGGACGGGCTTCGACGCGTCGCCCCCTACCATTTCACGTACCAGACATACGTCAAGGAGCGCTGGCGGGACCGTCCGCTGATCGAAGTCTTCGAGAGCGAGTTTCGGGATAAGCCGTTGGAATACTACCGGGCCGCGATGCAGTCCGGCCAGGTGACAGTCAACGGCAAGATAGTTGGGCCCGACCATATTCTCAAAAACGGCGAGATGGTTTCACACACAACCCACCGCCACGAGCCGCCTATTACCGCCGACCCTATCCGCATCATCCACGAGGACGACGACATGATGGTCATCAACAAGCCGTCTGGTGTTGCCGTCCACCCCGCCGGCCGTTACAGCTTCAACACGGTAACTGAGATTCTCAAGGCAGAACGGGGCAGGCACTTCTTTCCCCGTCCATGCAATAGGCTCGACAGACTCACCAGTGGGATCATGTTCATCGCCAAAAACCCGCAAGCGGCCACGTTGATTTCCTCCCAGATTGAGCAGCGGACGGTGCGAAAGGAGTATATTGCCCGCGTCCATGGCCGATTTCCGGATGGCGAGGTGGTATGCGATCAGCCCATTCTCAACATCTCACCCAAGCTCGGCTTGAATCGTGTGCGGGCGAACGGGAAGGCCGCACGAACTGTCTTCAAGCGTCTCGCCTACTACCCCGTCAACGGTGGTTCGGACGGGAACCAGGATGAAAAGACGACGGGCTATTCTATCGTCCGTTGTTTGCCGGTGACGGGCAGGACTCACCAGCTGAGAGTCCACCTACAGTACTTGGGGCACCCTATCCAGAATGACCCCATTTATGCCAACACGAAGGTCTGGGGCTTTAACCTCGGCTCCAACGATCCTGAAGCGGCCCAGAACAGCGACGAGGATATTATCAGCCGTCTTATGCGGATGGGCAAGGAGGAGGTCGCGGACGCGGTAGCGTACCATGACGAGATGGTGGACGAGTACCAAAAGAAACGTGCGGAGAAACTGTCCGGGGAACGCTGTGAAGTGTGTGACACGCCCCTCTACACGGACCCAGGCGAGCAGGAGCTGTGCCTTTTCCTTCACAGTCTCCGCTACGAGGATGCTGGCGGAGCATGGGGTTACGTCAGTCCTCTGCCGGCCTGGGCTCTTCCGCCTGATGGACTGAGTGGTCCGACACAGGTGGGAGGAATCGAGGATCTGGCGAGCGCCGCAGCAGTCGAGGGAGTCGAGGATATCGAGGGCGAATTGAAGTAGCGGTAATCCCTGCGAGGACTGGCTGCCTATCTGGTCTAGGACTTTGACGCACCTCGAAATGTCGACGGGTCGGGGAACGGAATTATCTCCTGACAGTTTTGGGCCTCAGCGGCCAATCAGGACCCAGGTGATGCCGCACGGCGGGAAAAAAAGAAGCTGTCTCAGAAGAAATAGGGACCTGTCATTTTCTCCGGCAGGCAGCTGACAGACCCAACCAGCCGGAACCCCCCCCGCCCCCGCCTCGAGGAGGGTGGCCGCCTGTCCCAGCTGGCCGCTCCGTGAACAGTATTGGATGCCACCAACAAGCCTCACCGACATTTCGCTGCAGTGTGTTTTGATTTGGGTGAAGTTCCTTATTTCCCAGTGCTACCCAGGGCGGCAGTAGCTGAATGACGGTCTCACCGTCCTGCTGTTGCAAAAAGGGTCCTCCATCGAATATGAATGGCCGATCGACCACGTTTCGGTTCTTTCCCCGGTGGCGAGGTGTGTTGCCCAATGCGTCGGATATGCTTTCTTTTTCCAGCTCGTCAGTTTCGACAGGACCCTCCCCTGAATGACGCGACCTTGGTTGATGGTGTGCGCGATCTCTATGGAAGCTGGCGAGTGTCAGCTTGTTCTGCAAGATGCAACCGATGCCTAGTGGTTCATCTCGCCCCCTTTCCATGTCCTTCGGCCGGGTTTCTTGGGCGGGCACGGCTGGGAGTGGGAAAAGGAGTTGGTAGTGCCTTTGCCATCCATCCGCGGTCGTCCTGGCGGGCCACCTCTGACAAGCGCCTCAGTGGGTCTCCGAGGCACCGTGTTGCGCGCAGACGTCCCCGGGCTTAATTCGCAATCCGGTGATCTGCCAAGCCCCAGCTAACCTTCTCCAGGCTCGCCTGTCCGGCGTTGCCCCCAATCACGCTACGCAATGCCGCCCAGACCGCGTCTTTCGTCAAGACTCCATGTGTCTGGCTCATGGGCGCGGAAGAAGGGCCGTGACAGGATTTTGCAGTCGGTACTGTGCGGGCGGTCGGGTGGTGGTGGGCGGCTGTCGGGAATGTGTCCATCGCGGAAGGTGCATCTTGCGATCGGTTGTTCCTGGAAACCCAATAGCAAGCCGATAGCCGCCAGCTTCCGATATCTATTGCCTACCTGGGTAATGTTTCGCGTACAGGCCGGCT
>Ga0247760_1000663_pt1 | contig 36394 bp, 49 predicted proteins | sample UWRJL171409R4_FD_179936 | JGI IMG/M metagenome (GOLD analysis project Ga0247760, IMG submission 179936) | Plant litter microbial communities from Arlington Agricultural Research Station in Wisconsin, United States - UWRJ-L171-409R-4 | ecosystem: Environmental > Terrestrial > Plant litter >... | reverse complement strand
CCTCACCCAACTTGAACTCACCAACGCCTCCCTCCCGAATGGCCTCACCCCCCTCCCGCACCGCAACGCAGTGCTCATGTCCGACTCCTTCGCCGGTGTGACATGGCACATCGATCTCTCCACCGGTATCACCTCCCTCGCCGTGCAGGTCCCTGAGATGGCTCCCCCTCCGCCCCCCACCCCTGGAACGACGGCGGTGGGAATCAACGGCATCAAAATCTCCAAGGGGTATCTCTACTGGACCAACAGCGCCCTGGCAACGATCTACCGCGTGCGAATCGACGCAGAGGGGAGGAAAGTCGCAAACGCGAAGGTTGAGATCGTCGCGAAGGTGCCCGATGTGGCGTTTTTGGATGATTTTGCGATTGGAGAGGATGGGGTTATTTGGGTTGCTACGAACACGGGGAATTCGCTGGTTGCGGTGAGAGAGGGGACGGGGGAGAGTGTGGTTGTTGTAGGGGGAGGGGGTGGGGATCTGGCTGTGATGGGGGATACGGCGGTGGCGTTTGGGAGGGGGAGGGATGATAGGTGCGTATTGTATGTTGTTACTTTTGGCGGCTACAAGGCGCAAATAATCGAGGGTGCGAAGGTGGTGGCGGTTGATACGAGGGGTTTGGGGTTGCGGTAGGCTGTGTAAGAGCCTGTGGTGGCCAGTAGTAAAGGCTATTGGGTACGAAGTATAGGTAGAGGTGGCCTGTGGAACCGCGAGGACCAGGAGCATGCCAGCTTCTTCGCTAGGTAATGAATAAGTAGATACAATTAAGATACAATTAAGAGTTTATAATGAGTCTCCTGATCGTTGCTGAGAGCGATAACTGAACATAAATGGTTCCCAGTGAAAACCCAGTAACCCAGTAACCGTAAAGCAATCCTGCATTGAAACCCATCATGCTGTCTGGATGGTTTAGCCCAAGTACGAAGGCTCGGGCCAAAAGAAAGGGTCCCCTCAACCAGTACGAAAGAGGCTTTCTCACTGCTGAAACCGCCCTGGTTTTGCCTATCGCAGGCTATCTCCCATTTCGAAAGGGCCTACCTGCGTTCTTAAAAGGCCTTCCTGCGCTCCGAAAAGCCCTTTTACAATGCCGCCGAGGCCTGTAATTTGGTTAACCCAGGCCTTGCTGTTTCGGTATAGGACTATGTGAGGATTTCGACGACATGTTTTCGCACGGAGAAGAGAGACGCTTTCTTTTGGCCCAAGCCTTCGTATTTACATAATCATCTTGAACGCCGGATCTCTGTCATCACCACTTCCACTATACTCATCATACTTCCCGTTGGTCTTGTCTCTGTTGATCTTCATGCACCAAAGCACATTTGCCAAAATACTGTCACCTGTGAGCATTTTATTTAGAAATAAGTCGAGTTAGGGGCTCAACTTACGCGAACCAAGAATACACCAGCAGCCCGAGGATGATTGTGTGACCCCGATGATACAGTGGGCCATCAGTATTGGGATACACAAATGCTACAATCTGGATTAGATTTCGCAATCTAAAACAGGGGATACGATACTCACTAGCGACGAATCCTCCACAATTAGCAATGGCAAGTTGAAGCGCTGATGTTGTCGCCCGCTTGTAGTGTCCAGCTGAGTTGTTGGAGTTCCACACAAGAACACAAGGCACGCTGCTGTACATGCCGATGGCCATGATGCATGTCATACCGAAGCGAACATGGGGAGATGCAACATTTGCAATGACTGCGTAGCCGACGATGGCGACGGGCAAGGTGAATAGCATCATGACTCCGCGGAACTTCATGCGGTCCGACAGAAACGCGATGAAGACTAATCTCATTAGCGACGAAAGACACGGGACGTCAGCACAACACACCTGTGACCGGAGTGGCGACAGCATACGGTATGACCGACCACAGCTGGCTCTGGTTGGGGTCGCTTGTAATCTTGAGATCATTGATGATTGTCGGAAGCTGTTTCAGAATCAGTAGAGTCCTCTTGAGACCGATGTTGGTAAGCGGAAACCTTACAAATAGACCAAAGCTATACAGCCCGGACAAGATCCCGAAGTACGCAGTGGCAGTAAACCAAACCTGCAAGTTGAAAATACCACGAGTGACTTCAGACCACTTGAACTTCTCATCCCGCTCATGAATCGGGCTATGATCACGTCAGATTTATGCATCAACTCTCGGGTAGGATAGGCAGTCATACTCGAAACGATCAGGAGAGCCAGAGCCAGACCGAATCTTCCCCTGAAGCCGGTCTGTGGCAAACTTCTTCTCTTCTTCAGTCAAAAAGGATGCTGTGAGAATGTTCGTCGGAAGAAGAACATATGCGATAATTCCGGCAACAACGGTCTGGAAGCTAGTCAGTACGGCCCCTCTCACATATCAGATCAACGGCGAACTTACAATCAGGCCTTCAATGATAAAGATCCACCTCCAACCCTCCAGCCCTCCTCTTGGCGCAATCGCCGAGAGACCCCGAGCCAGAAGACCTAGTAACTTCGTAATCAGCATTTCCTGTAAAAAGAAAAGAGCGTTCTGAAAGATTTCAAACTTCACTCACCACCAAAGGCACCAGAGAGCGACGCCGCCGTATAGAATATTCCGATTCTCAGCGCCATCTCCTGCCTCGTGTAGAGCCCCGACAGGTACAAAACCATTCCCGGTAGCAAGCCACCTTCAGCAATACCCAGCAACGCCCGTACGGCAAAGAAGCTCCCGAAGTTCCTCACGAACCCAAGGCACATCGTGATGATACCCCAGACCACGGTCAAGAGCGGAAGCCATATCTTCGGTGTAAGTTTCTTGAGTACAAGATTGCTTGGGAGCTCACTTCACCACCAGCTGCGTCAGCATCTCCCAAGAATGCAAGTAGAAGGGTCGAGCTACCTTGCAATGTACGTAGCATAGAACACCGCCAGGCCCTGGTTATACTGCAGGTTGCTGATTTTCAAGTCTTCTTCGAGCCCAATAATCTTTGCATTGCCGACATTCGTTCGGTCGAGAAACGAGCAGAGGAAGAGCAGTGCTAAGACTGGCAGAATGCTGAGACCATACGAATTAGCATTTGTGACATGACACCTAAAAAGAAGGTTTTTGAGAATAAGAGTTTGCGAGACAACAATGAAAGTACAATTAAGAAAAGCGAATGCCTAGACCTACCGCGTATCCGTCTTCCACAGGACCCGCCGTGTGAGGGCCACCACATCCTTTCCGCCAACATCTTCGACCTTGTCAGCTGTCCCCTCGCTCTCCCCCTTCTCAAACTCGGAATCTCTCTTCTGTGCCATGTTTCACAAATCCCGGAAACTTCCGGCGAGAAAAATGCAAGTGTTAAGAAACAAAACTTTCGGGTAGAAGCTCTCGAGATAGTCTACGGATGAAGGGGAAAACATGGAAGTAAATATGAGCCCCGATTCCAGAAAAGGATGTGATGGCGATCGCGGATGGGCGCCGATGCGCTGTCTCACCGCGTCGCAATGTCCTGCCCCGGCGGCCAACACAATTCGCGAGGGTAAGACATGAGTACTTCACTTATTCCCGTGCCCGATTACATATGTTGTTAGTACATCTGCGACTTTACACCGAGTTGCAGCCTTATCAGCTCATGGGGCTGACTGAGCGCGGATCTCCAACGCTTGGCCCTTGGTGCTTCAATGAGCCTCACTGTTGTGACGTCGGGCTTGCCGTACGAAGTACAGAGCCCGTCAATACGATTTTCCATCATTATTCCTATTGCTCAGATGCGTGTCTCATTCAGCGCATCACTGCAGCGAGGGTGTTGGTCAGGCCACTGGTGGGGCGCCGCTTCGTCCATCTGGTGCGTGCGGGGAATCCGGGGACGCAATGAGGTCGCGTGGTGTCCCGATGGAGGCGTCGACAAATCTTGGTTGCAGTGCCTGACCAGCGCTCTAGCGTTCAAGATTGGCCAAGTTAGCGATCTCCAGTGCAGAGGGGCGTCGGGAGTGTTCCCTATTGAGGCTAGCCGCCCTCAGAACCAAGATCCACAGCGTCAGTTGGGGTGCCCCCTCAGGGGGTTCCGTCGGGCGAAGATCTGGTCGCCGGAGCCGAGGGCCCCAAAGTGACTTCGTCGCTCGCTCCGGCGCCCTCGGTTTGTAGATGAGCAACCGGCGGGCGACTTTTGGGGTTTCTTCTCGAAAGTCGCTCGTATTTGTTCCGGTAGCGAAGCTCGAGATCCTGTCGAGGTTGTTGTCGCAGATCCGACATTGACTTTCTAACAATGGCTACCGTTTCGCGTATCCTCCGCCAGGCAGCGCCTGTGACAGTTGCGCCAGCGAGAACGCTGCACTGGGCTGCATCCGGTGGACTGAGGTGTCGCGGCATTTCGTCGGGACAAAGATGGAATGCTGGCGGCAGTAGGAGCTTCTCACAAACCGGCCATTGGAGATCGGTGGCCACCCCAACCGTCAAACGAGGGTCCAAACTGTACAGGAACGCTGATGAAGCGGTCGCCGATATCCCGAGCGGTTCAGTTCTCTTGAGTTCTGGATTTGGGCTGTGCGGCATTGCGTGTAGGTCCTCGAACCGCGTGCGAAACGGGATCCTGCTAAACCAAATTGTTCCCAAAAGCGACCTTAATTGCAGCAATCCGGAAAAGGGGGCCTAAGTCTTTGCACTCTCTCACAGCTGTTTCCAACAATGCAGGCGCTGAGGGGCGCGGAGGCCTAGCTCTGCTCACCGAGAATGGTCAGGTCAACCGCATGATCATGTCGTATCTGGGCGCAAACAAGACACTGGAGCGACAGTATCTCACCGGCAAGATTGCTGTAGAGCTGTGTCCCCAGGGAACCCTCGCGGAGAGGATAAGGGCGGCGGGAAGCGGCATCCCCGCATTCTTCACCCCAACCGGTGGCCGTGAGTTGAGGCCTGCAAAATCACATGTGAGCAACTGGACTGACACCGTGGTAGACACGCTGGTGCAAGAAGGCGCAATTCCCGTGCGTTACGACGCCGACGGTAATGTAGTCGAGTATGGAAAGCCTCGTGAGACAAGGATATTTGGCGGGAGACCCTTCCTGATGGAGACAGCGCTGCACGGCGATGTGGCTATCCTGCGGGCGTGGAAGGTCGACAAGGCGGGCAACTGCGTGTTTCGCTACACAACAAAGTCTTTCGGGCCAATGATGGCCAAGGCAGCCCGAATTTCCATTGTGGAAGCGGAGAATATCGTCGAGGTTGGCGAGATTGATCCCAACGACGTCGATCTACCCGGAATCTACATCGACCGTATCGTTCCGGCCACTGAAGCCTCCCATATCGAAATCGTGAAGACGAGAGCCGAAGGCAATGGGAAGGATGCAACCGTGGCCAAATCGGAAGCGCAGGCGCGGAGGAACAGGATCGCCAGGCGGGCCGCGAAGGAGTTAAAGCATGGCTCCTATGTGAATCTTGGAGTTGGTGAGAATACCTCCAAACCCCCGAATATTGCGCAATAGGAACATGCCACAAGGGATGGGAGCTAGCAAAAGAAAAGTGACTGACCGGTGTTCAAACAGGTATCCCCACACTTGCACCGTCGTTCCTGCCTCCCGGGGAGCAAGTCTGGATCCAATCCGAGAACGGCATTCTTGGCATGGGCGGCTATCCGCTGCCCGACGAGGTTGATCCGTAAGTCAGGTGCTCTTCTTTGGGCAACATCTGTCCGTGGTGCAGCCGCTAACCTCGTGTTCGGCGCAGCGACATTGTCAACGCCGGCAAGGAGACGGTGACTCTCGTGCCCGGAGCCGCAACGTTTGACAGCTCCGAGTCGTTCAGCATGATTCGCGGCGGCCACGTCGACGTGTCCATCCTCGGCGCGCTCCAGGTCAGCGCCAACGGCGATCTCGCCAACTACATGATACCTGGCAAGGTGTTCAAGGGTATGGGCGGCGCCATGGATCTGGTGTCGAACCCCGACAACACCAAGATTGTTGTGGCTACCGAGCACGTCGCCAAGGACGGTACCTCGAAAGTGGTGCAGACGTGTAGCTTGCCCCTGACTGGTGCGCGGGTAGTAAGCACCATCATCACCGACCTGGTAGGTCCCTGTCTCCCCGTCCCGAAAGGCATCAAGTGCTGACAGCCGTGCGCAGTGTGTATTCCAGGTTGACCGTAAGCGTGGCACTCTTACCCTGACCGAAGTTGCGCCCGGGATCAGCGTGGATGAGGTGAAGGCCAAGACAGACGCGACGTTCGAGGTGGCGGAACCTTTGGGTACAATGGAGTAGTTCTAGACTTTAATAAGGAGTAGCGGAGCGTGATATTATTGCCGCATGTTCATGGTCATATCATCATTCTATTGTTTGTATATACAAGTGGATCGGTAAATGGTATGGGAAATCTAGAGCGTAAATACATCATATGGCTTGTTTATTCAACATCACAGCTTCGATGGGATGTTAAGCTTCGGCGTCGGCTCCTCGGCAGCCGGGGCATGGTATGCAAAGCTCGGCCCAATGGCGCTGGAAATGTCGTCCACGCTTTGCAGAAGCCACTCGCACCCTTCGTCGCTTGCCAACCTTTCCATCCCCTCCGCTTCCGCCTGGGCGTGCGCGAACTCCTCCTTGTGTGTCCCCTGCTCGACACCTTTCCGCAGGCCAAAGACATGCGATAGCACCTGCGGCCCTACACCTGTCTGTGCTCTTAAGCATGCGATTCCCACAACGCTGGTGAGGTTGCGGCCGACGGTGGCCAAACCACCCCTATCGCCCTCGGGGTTCGCGAGAAGTGGCCCGTAGTGGCTCCCCAAGATGTGTACCGGCAGGTCTGGGTGTGCGTCCGCCAGTTTGGTCTCCAGCTTGACGTCGAAGGGCTCGTATATACTCTTCCAGAGAGCCCGCCCCCGCGCGCGGGTAGCATCGATGTTCTCGGCCGTCAACGTGCGCGACGGCCGCGTCTCGAAACCTGTCGACCCGCTAATCTTCGCCCCCTCGCGGAAGGCCGTGAGGCAGTTGATCGTGCGCGGGATGCCATTGAAGCTGATACATTTAAGACCAACTTCGCGGATCGTCTCGGCAGCGGACAGGTCGGTCTCGGAGGAGGGACGTTCGAAGGCGATCTGTTGGAGTTTGCACAGAGATTCGGGAGAGTTCAGCGTAAATGTCGCGGCGGCCTAGGAACTGCGCGTCAGTTAATTCTCCAGTGGAAACAATACTGCTGTCTACGCACCGACAGAATGAGCCATGGGCGGTCGCCGTATTTGCGTTCCCTCGCCTCGTCTCTGATCTTCTTGTAGAGCTCCTGAATCCCTGGCGGGGCTGGAATCTGGCCAGGGCGCGCAGCAATCTTGTTGATGAGCGCCTTGAGCGACGGGGAGAGTTTCGATACCATGTTGTGTAGGTACGCAGGTTGCGCGATCGGTAGCAAACAGAGTAAATAATCACAGCCACAAGCAACGGGCGCCGACGTTCTTGTCTCTCTAGTTTTTCTCCTCGAAAGTCATCGCCGGCGCGTCTACAATTGAGGCCAATGCGGTTCTCCGAGCCAAGTCCAGGGGATAGGCGAGCGAACTAGGGTCACCTTGCTGGCCGAGACACCGCCCCCTGTCATCAATCGGCTTCTAGAAATGTGCCCGAAAGTGGATTGGTCCCCACCAACCCCTCCCCCGCACCATCGGACGCCTCTCGCGTCACAAGGGGTCTCCCCAACGGCAAGCGCGTCGGTAGTCGGCCACGACGGCTTAGCTCAGCCAACCCCTTGATGAGTCGACAACCATTTCTCTGCTCTATCCGCACCAGTAACGGACCGGCCCCCGGGTGGGCTTCTGGAACAACGCCATCAGCAGCCGGGCTTCTTACTGATATGATTATTCCGCTAGCGAACCGCACCGCAGGCCTTCAGTTTTAGCACCGAGGACAAAAGTCTCGGGCCCAGAAGTCGACGGGCGCACACCATTCATCCACAAATCCCACGTGGCGATCGCAGCCCACCAGCCCAACCCGGTGAACACACAGATCGAAGCCTCGTCTCACATACGCACTGCGCATCCCACGCCTCAGCAGCTCGCCGTCACGACGCCGGGATGCCCGTTGAGCCACGGTTTTCTCAGCTCTCCGCGCCGTAGTAGTAATCCGCCCTCCGCCTGTGGCTGTCTCCAACCCTCCAGTCCCTCTCCAACTGCAGTGCACGTCGATCTACCTCCGAACTACCGTCACCTAATTCCCCGTCCGTCCCATGTCTGAACCGGCACCGAAGCAACGGGTCTCCACCCCCTTCGTGCCTCGCTTGCTTGCTTGCACCTGTTTACCTGCGCGCCGTAAAACACGTCCCGAGCCCAAGTCGTTCGAGCTCCACTCTACCTTGATCTACTGACCTACCTGCCTAACTTGCGCGCCTCACCTTTCGCATATCCGTGTCTGAACTACGTCCGTGGCTTCACTTGATCCAAGTTGTGAGGCAATACCCATCGTAGCCTCCAGCCCACCCACAGGACAGGTGGCGCTCAGGTACGAGCAATCGGCTATTTTGTTGGGACGCGGTAGTTCTTCGCAGCGCAGCGAACTCAGGCTGTATAACTTGCGATATCGCCGCATTTCCAGAGCCCGAGTTACTCGCTGATAAACGCCTTTGCACCTGAGAAACTCCATCGTGAGGAACTCAGACGCGCTTGGCGGTCTTGACAACATGGGGCGGGAAAAGGGTACCAAGCAGCCCTTCTGGCTTGGGTACGTGAGCAATCTACCGGGATGCATACAGGGCGTTCAATGTTCTAATCCATGGCACAGAGGAGCAGCGGCTTCGATGGCAGTCTGTTTCAGTATGTCCGATTTTGGCCCCGAGCGAGTTCCACTATTCTAATTCCCCCCTTTTCCTACCAGCCCACCCGCTTGACCAGACAAAGTAGTAAGTGCCAACCTTGCACTTCTGAGATACGCTGAGATGTCTCTAAGCTCTTGGGCTGACCCGTCGCGACAGTCGGATGCAAGTGCTCCGATCCAGAGACTCCATGTTCTCAACGCTTTATAGATTTGCCGCCCGTGATGGTATGTCCCAGTGCTAGTTTTCTGCGTATCAGGCCAACTCTTCCAGTCAACACAGACAAGCACTAACCCAACCCAGGAATGCCCTCGCTCTGGTCTGGCCTGTCGGCTTCTATCCTCCGCCAGTCCACCTACTCAACCGCACGTTTTGGTTTATACAACTACTTGTCCCGCCAGTTCCAGGCAGGCGGCAACAAGCCATCGACAACATCTACCATCGCCTGTGCCGGCCTCGCGGGCGGCTTGGCCGGTATGATCGGTAACCCCGCCGAGGTGGTTTTAGTACGGATGTGTGCCGATGGGGCAAAGCCGCCGGCCGAGCGGTTCTTGTACCCGAATCCCATTGTCGCGTTATACAGGATAGGGCGCGACGAAGGTGTTAAAGTCTTCGGCAGGGGCATGTCTGCGAATATCGCTAGAAGCGTTCTGATGAGTATGCCCCTACCGTTTTCCCACCCTGGTAGAATGACGCGGGTACTGACCGATGGTAGATGTTTCGCAAATCGCGCCTTATGCGGCAGCGAAACGCGCCATCCTGTCACGTACTTCGTTGAAGGACGATATCCGAACACATGCCTTAGCGTCGCTAGTCGCGGGAACTGTCGCGACAACGGCGTGTGCGCCGGCTGACGTGCTGAAGAGCAGAATACAGAGTGCCGCAAAGGGGTCAACTGTAAGTCCACGCAACGTCCCTTGGGGGCTAGGCGCTAACCAGACGCTGTTCCAGGTGATGCAGGTGGTCGGCGAAGGTCTTCGGAACGAAGGTCCGGTTTTTTTGATGAAGGGTTGGACACCCGCATGGCTGAGATTAACGTGAGCGCCCTAGCTGTCCCTTCTTATACACTTGACGCTGATAGCCCAGGCCACATACTGTCTTGACCTTTGTAATTATGGAGAAGCTGCAGGAGCTGGTAAACTTCACTGCTTCGCCACCCATTCGAGCAACCATTTAAATACCCAGCCTCCTCATACGCCGAACTCCGGTAGATTAGACCAGCTGAGCCAGTCCAGCGCGGCAGGGTCGTCCCACGGGTACATGCTCATAGCGGGATCGAACTCGTTGTTGACCCGGCTCAGCGCTTCGACGACTTGGTCATCTGACATGGACGAAAACTGGATCGGCTCAGACCAAATGGGAGGCTCCATGAATCCAGAGACGGGTGGGTTAGATAAGGGGTCTGGAAGACCGAAGCCCGACTGTGTTGTTCGTGGAAAGGTGGGTCCCGGATTGTGGGAGTGTGAGTCGGATTTGGATAGTGGTCGTGTAGGGCCGTCGGTCGATGATGCTGCCTTTTTGACAATATACTTCAGGTACTTTCCGTACAAGGCCGACATGCCATTCCGATGTTTGGTGATGCAGCCGATTCTCTCCAGCACATCTGCGGTCTCCTCGATCAGAGTCCGGACGCTGGGCGCGAGATTCGAGTTGCCCGCCAGCTGGCTGCTCAGGCGTAGAGCAAAGCAAGCCGCGAATGAGATCATAATCGCTGTGTTGTTGGGCATGCTCGAGAGCTGTCCCTCGCCTTGTATCGCCGCACGCATGACGTTCAGGGACGATGAGAGCCCTGCGGCATGGAAGAAGTGGCGTACTTCGGTTGGTGCTGTTGGGTGGTTGATGACGCTGCTGTAGATCGACAAGCGGGTATGTGTGACGAGAATTTGGACGTAAGGCGGCAGTCGGTGTTCTGTAGTGCGGTCAGCTATGAACCACGGAACCTATCATCTCGAACTTAAGCGACTTACGAGGGCCAGTGCCGATAGACATGCCCCATTTTGCCTGCCACTGAGCAAAGAACTTGTCGACAGTAATTTGTATCCTGAGGTTGTCAGCCAAACACGTACCCAAGTACCGCGCGGAAGACTTACGACTGCGCGATCATTGCGCCGTCAGTCGGGTTTTCACGGGATCCATCACATATCGCTCGAATGGAGGCAAAAAGGTCATCCTATGACTGTCTGTTAGCGTAGTCAAAGCTCCGCTGAGGATGAAGACTTACCAAATCTCGCCGAAGGACGGCCATAGATACCAGATGACCGTCCATGGTGTCGGCAATGTTTGACATGTGCCATTGATCACAGCGCTTCAGGATCGGTGTGACCGGTACCGTGTAGCTTCTGCCGCGGGCCAAGCACATCCTGGAGTCCGTTATCAGCATAGGTACTTTCCACGCAGGAACAGCAAACGTACCCTCTCTCCAGAACAAACAGGGATATCCAACACCTCTCCCTCCGACGAAGCAGCCTCCGGCCTAGTTCGGAGCTCGGATCCACATCACCATACCCATCCAGCGAGAGCGCGACCCTAGGATCGATGCAGTCGGCGCGAGCGATGCTCCCGAGAGGGCCGTCTCGAAGGGAAGCCAGGGGAACTAGGATCTTGTGTAGCGATAGATCTAATGCCATGGTCGTCGCCATAGAGACATACCAGCAAGTCTCATCGTCGGTGCTATGCTTGCCTGGAAACATCCACGGGACATTGACCATGAACGCAAGTACAATCTCGACGGAGCGATATCGGTCGATCATGATCCGATTAACTAACGACTTGCAGTGGTTGGATAACCTTCGAGATAACGCTCCCTCGGTTTGTATATACAGGGCGGCGGCGGCGGCGATGGAGGTGAACAAAAAGGCGGAGCGCGAGCGCGTGAATGCGGCGGTGTAGAGCGCCGGGTCCAAACCCCAGCGAGTGTGCGCCAGGTTGCGATGGAAGCTTGACGGTGTAAGTAGGTGCCGGTCTAACACATCACATGAAGAGCAATGTCACTTACAAGTTAAAGAGGGAATCTGCTTCCTCTACGGTCATCAAGCCGAGGTCGATTGGGTCGAGGTCCGGGCCAGTGTCAAGACTGAACTGGCCCAGCTTGAAGAATTTCTCAACTTCGGATATCTTTTCGATCTGTTTACTATGGCGGGCCCGCTGATGCGGCGTAACCTCTCTCGCCGCGTGTTCGTTACCCGACTTGGGTGACACATGAAGGTCCGATGCTCGGGCCAAAAGCTGCAGGGGATTTTCGGCGTCATCGACAGCGAGACTCTCTTCTGCATTGTGGCCTCCTTGCGACGGCGTAGAGCCCTGCGGGATGCTCATCTCGTCCTGTTCTGAGGCAGAGCTGTCGCCGGCATCGGATGAAGCGTCGGGGAGTATGATGTCGAGGCTGGGGGCTTGCCGATTGTGCCCCATCATGGAGGATTGGTCTAGTCTCGGTGTGGACCCATCGCTGCCAGGCCCCAGAAGCGCCTTGAGCTCTGAAACAACTTTGGCGGCCTCGATGCCCGGTACGGCGGACCCCGTCCGCCTCACGGCCTGCTCCACCTGGTGCAGCGCCTTCTCAAGCCCCGTACGTTTGCTACAATAGACGGTTAGCAATAGGCAACACCGGCAGGGGGGGTTCGAGGCGGGAATACTGACTTCTTGACGCCTTTGCGCCGGCCGACGTGGAAGTCAGGGCGCACGCATTGGACGCCCAGCTGGAGGCAGCGCTGGCAGCGGTCGTCGTTCTGAACTCGACCCTTTTCGCATTTGATCTTGGACCGCCGACAAACGAGGCAGGCGGCCGCCCTGCGACTGTTGCTGTCCTTATGCATGTCACGAGCCGCCTCCGACGCAGGCGTCCCCGTAACGATTTCCGACCGATCCATTGGGTGCTGCAGCGAGATAGCGAGAGTTCCGGACGAACGCCCGATCACGTCGTGGCCGTCGCCAGTCAATTCGATCCCGTCTTTTTTCGCGTGGCAGGTGAGCTCTCTCGGGTTGCGGGGAGTGGCCTGTCGGATGCTGGACGAACCTTTGGGGTAATCATCCCCCACCTGCCGCCCCCCCGGACCGACCGCGTCGTGCCTGCCACACAGCACCCCTCTTCGCTCTTCGGCGCCGGCACAGCTGTCGGCCAGCTGGTCGTTCGGGCACTTTCCCCCTGCAGCACGTCGCCAAGCACTTCCCCAGGATTTCTCTTCTCACCGCTGCAGGGTGCAACGCTCAGGTGGCTGTCAAAGCACGCAATGTGCCAACCTCTTGTCTTGCTGCCGGCACTTGGGAGGATTTCCACAGCTCTTTTTGTTACTTCGCAGAACGGTTTTCTCTGAATCCCTGCTTGGCATTGCATACGCTCGGAGCACCACGGTTTCGTCTCGCAATGATCTGGTGGCGATGCCAGATAAACGCAACCCACCACGATTTATCCGCCTGGCAGTCTCTATGGATTATTTGGCCTCTCTCCTTTCTCCCGCCTTGGGCCGGGTATCCGTAACCCGTACCGCGATCCAGTTGCCCATTACCCCGATCCACAACCCTCACTCTCGTCGCCGTTATTAACCCACCTCCCCGCATTTCTTCCACAAATGAGAGAGAAAATCCCAGAGCGCCGCGGGCCTTGACTCTATTCCCAAACGGACCTTTTTCCCACCAGAGTTCCGTTCCCAATGGCCGGGTCAGTGTAGATGGTCAAAACGTCTGGCGAATCGCCGTCGTCTACTCCACAATTCGCTGCGAAGCCGCCAAACATCGAAACACGACGCTGCAGGTATGTGTCGAAGCTCGATCGTGCGCAGCTCGTCCCAGGACCATCATTACAGCCAGGGAGCTGCTGCGGCGCGTTGTTCACGAGCGCACGATAATAGTCGCCGTCTTCAAAACCGTAGCTGCCCTTGCATTCTAGCTTCTCAATGGCGATATTGCCCAGAAATGGCATGATGTGCGAGCTCTTCCAGGCTCTTCGGTGGTTGATCTGGTCCAATGGCATGGTTTCGTTGATACAACCGCCTGCTGGCTCCGAATTGTTGAAGAGACCCATTGCCACAAGCACGGTTGGGGGGAGCTCCCGGTGCGTAAAGCTCACGTAGAGGTCCTGGGCGTTGGCGCTGTCGTTGGCCCCCATCAGCAGGTCCGCAGTGGCTTTGAGCCAGGGGAGCCCAATAACGCCGGAGGCGCTATTACCATAGCCGGTGTTAAAGTGGTACATGATGTCGGCGGTGTACTCCCAGGCCAGCCACTCATCGGGCGAGAAGAGATCCAAGTCGCAAAATGGGGAGCTGCCCCTTATGACCGACTCATATCCACACAGCTCCATCATGCCGTACACGTCATTAGCGGTAAAGTCGAAACCCGGGGCGAGCGCGCTGAGCCTTGCGACGATGGGCTTGGTGAAGCGCTTGAGGAACACGGAGGACTGCTTGCTGCCGAATGAGGAAGAATAAGCGGGGCAGCTCTTGTAAGGCGTAAGAGAGTTGGCGCCGGTTGTCTTCAATTCCTCGACTGACACAAGTCCGATGGTGTTCTCTTGGAGCTCGAATCCCCGGATGAGCGACTGGGCCGACTTGATGGTGCGCTCGGCCGAGGACGCCCAAACCCGCTGCGGGATCTTCAGGCCCGGGTACCGGAACGACAGGCTAATCGCCAGTTGAGTTGCCTCAAGTTTGCCCATCCGGGTAAGTAGCTCCTCCTCCGCCTCCGAAAAGGGAGCGGTCCATCGGGCCAAGAAACTCAGCGATGGGATTCGGGACCAGTCAATTGCGGTGTGGTTCTCCCATTTGGCGATGAACGGCTCGATGTACTCCTCGAAGTCGAAGTCGTTGATGTAGATGGCAGCGTGTCGAGAAAGATAGGCTGCACGAATTGGAGTACAACCCTGCGGAGGCGAGGGGGAAACAGGCGGATCATGCGGCTCGAAGTAGGGAGCCACCCCGCCGAGGTGCTCGAGAGGATTGAAGCTAGATGGTGTGTTGAACCCTGCTATGGGTGTCAGGAGCTGAACGAGGACGCAGAGCGCAAAGCTAAAGCGGAAGGAAGCCATTTTAACGATCGTGGGGGTCGCCGTTCTTGGATGCAGTTGGAGAACTAATGAGAGGACCAGACCTGGAACCTGCAATCGCTCGAAAAGACATCCTCACAATCAGATAAGTACCTTCTCAGGGAGTACAGACAAGTACAACCGACTCGCGATCGTCATCTGCCAGGTTTATTGTCATCGCATGTCCGCAATCGCGAATCAAGTCAAGGGCCCACATCTCCTACGTCATGGTTGGTTGGCAGCAGGATCGGCCAGCTTGACAAAACACGGCAGACAGACTGCGGAGCGCACCTCGGGATGAGCCTTGTCTTTTCTCGGGATATGCTTCGCTTGCAGACAGATCGAACCTCCTTGTGTTGAACCCCACACGGGCTGTCCCAAAAGGCCGGGCCCAAAGTCGTGATCGGGTACACGCTCCGCCTACGGAACCTTGGCGTGTGGCCGGTCAGCGCGCCGCAAAGTCCCTGCTGGTGGTTTTGCTGTGCGACATGCTGAATACGGGCTCAGGCCATTTCGTACTGGCTAAGGGGCCCTTTCTTCTGACCCGAGCCTTCGTAAAGGCGAGGTCACCCTCCCGAGTGACGGGAATGGTTCTCAGCAAGATCTAGCGTGTGCAAACAGTTCGCGGCAAAGGGGGAGGGAAGTCAAATGAACGGGAGCGAATAAGGATTAAGCCATGTTCTTATTAGCGTGTCGCGTCGCGCGCGCCGCTCAGTGAGGTCAGGTGGAAGTTTGCTTCTGACGTTTCTTTTTTTTGTCCAACCCATGGCGCTTCTCACGCGGAGACGCGTCCCCAAAGCTGACTGCGTCCGTGTCAGTCGGCTTCAGACTTGGAAAGCAGCAACATCCGGACTCCAAGGCCTTGGTCTTGTTTTGATACTCAAGCCTAGAGTAGACTCGCCGTAAGCTCAATTGTTCCAAAATCACAGACACCGGGATGGTCTGAGGAGCAACCAAGGCGTGAAGATGAACGGGACTTTAGTGGTATCGCAGACCCACTTTTGATAAGATTAGCGGGCAGCATTTTCGCTGCGCGATGGACGCGACTTCCACCCCTGCACCCGCGTCCTCGCGTCCCTCTTAAAGAGGTTTGTGACCTCAAACCGCAGACACACCCGATCCACATTGTGCTCTCAGATCTGTATTGCTGTCTCGCTCGTTCTGCATTTTAGTTGTGATTGTGTCATCTTACTAGCTCTAGTCGGGATCAAAATGGGCGAAAAGTCCACGGCGACGGCTCGCACGCCCGCGAGGCCTGCGCCTGCGTCTAAGAAGTCCGGGACAGCCTCGACGGGCAAGCAGCAAAGCATCTTGGGTTTCTTCTCCAAATCCTCTGCCGCTGCAGACAACAATGGCCCAGCTTCCTCACCACTGGCGAAAGCCTCTAGCTCGGCTAAGGACCTACCTGCGCGCCCGCTGAAGGAAACCACCAAGTCCAACTCGATGCTCGGCTCGAAGCGCCCCTCCAATGTTACGCCCGTCCCTAGCAGCGATGTGGTTGAGCCTTTGAGTTCGCAGGAGAATATGGATACTAGCACTGTCAAGAAGGTGGGTGACAGCTCTCAATCGCCCTTTACGTCTGCTAAGATTGTGAAGAAGCAGGTTTTCGACAAAAAGGTCAGCGCTGGTAGCAGCCCTTCCCGCAAGGTACGCCGTGCATCCCCCCTCGGTCATTCCTCTCTCGTATCTAACCCCAGCTATTTAGGCCAAGAAGACGGTCAGCTACGCCGAATCTTCCGATGACGAAGATGAAGACCCTTTCCAGTCGATGCGATCCCAGCGAACCAGGCAAAGCCGTTCGCGGCCCACTGTCCCCGACGATGATGACGACGATGCTTTCGAGGCCGAGGAAAATGTAGCAGAGGAAGATGATGGTACGGTACAACAAGCCCGCCCGAGCTAGATTAATGCTAACCTGCTGCGGCAGACATGGAGGATTTTGTGGTATCAGACGAGTCGGACGCCCCTACGACATCAAAGAAGAGGAAACGGCCGGCGCCCAAGTCCACAGTTCCACGCAAGCGGTCGATGATGCTATCATCACCCCCACGTGCCACACGCGAAATATCCGACGACGATGAGGACCTGCCGGAAGACGTCCCAACCACATCCACAGCTCAGAAGTGGAAGTTTGACCCCGACAACATCCAACCTCGAGAGCCATCCTCCACCGTCGCTCCGTCGAAGAAGGCCTCCGGCCCGAAGGCCAAAGCCAAGGCACATACCAAAGAACCGGAGTCCAGACACCCGTGGCTGGCGAATATCTTGGATGGAAATAAAAATCCACCTGGTCATCCCGACTTTGAACCCGGGACAATTTATGTACCCCCTAACGTACTCAATAATCTCTCCGCGTTCGAGAGGCAGTATTGGGATATCAAGAAAAATCTCTGGGATACCGTGGTTTTCTTCAAGAAGGGCAAGTTCTACGAGCTTTACGAGAACGACGCCACCATCGGCCACCAGCTGTTCGATCTAAAGATGACGGACCGCGTCAACATGCGCATGGTCGGTGTGCCGGAGAGTTCCCTCGATATCTGGGTCAACCAGTTCGTTGCCAAGGGCTTCAAGGTAGCTCGGGTTGACCAGATGGAGTCCGCGCTGGGTAAAGAAATGCGAGAGCGCGATGGCAAGGCGAAGAAAGTCGACAAGATTATTCGCCGTGAGCTGGCTTGCATTCTCACCGGCGGCACATTGGTGGATGGAAGCATGCTTCAGGATGACATGGCCACGTATTGCGCAGCGATCAAGGAATCGACGGTAGACGGCAAGCCCGCATTTGGCATCGCTTTCGTGGACGCTGCTACTGGACAGTTCTTCATCTCGGAATTTGAGGACGACGTTGATCTCACCAAATTTGAGACGTTCGTTGCCCAAACAGCCCCTCGAGAGCTTCTACTGGAGAAGTCGCACCTATCCACCAAGGCCCTGCGCATCCTCAAGAACAACACCGCCCCTACTACCATCTGGAACTATTTGAAACCGGCCACCGAGTTTTGGGACGCCGAGCACACACGGCGCGAGTTTGACTGCAGTGGATACTTCGTTTCTGAGGGTGAGAAAGAAGTCTGGCCCAAGGCCCTTGCAAAGGCCAAGGGCAAGGACCTTTTGGTGTCTGCCCTCGGCGCGTTGACTCAGTACCTAAGGATGCTGAAGCTGGAGCGAAACCTGTTGTCTCAGGGCAACTTTGAGTGGTATAGTCCCATTCACAAGAACGGGACTCTCATCCTTGACGGCCAGTCGCTCATCAATTTGGAGGTCTTCACCAACACCGCCAACGGAGGCACCGAAGGCACCCTTTTCAACTTGCTGAACCGGTGCATTACGCCATTTGGCAAGCGTCTCTTCCGGAAATGGGTCTGCCACCCCCTTTGCAACATCAAAAAGATCAATGACCGCCTCGACGCGGTCGATATGCTGAATGCAGACCGGAGCATCAGAGAAAAATTCTCATCGCAGATGACCAAGATGCCTGACCTCGAGCGCTTGATCTCCCGCATTCACGCCGGCGTCTGTAAGCCTGAAGACTTTTGCCGTGTTCTCGAAGGGTTCGAGCAGATCGACTACACCATGGGGTTGTTGAGCACGTTTGGCGGTGGTAACGGCCTCGTCGACAAGCTTTTGGCTGCCATGCCCGATCTGAAGGACCCCTTGGGTTACTGGGAAACAGCGTTTGACAGGAAGCGCGCAAAGGAGGAGAAGATTCTCATCCCCAAGAGAGGCATCGAGGAAGATTTCGACAACAGCCAAGACGAGATTGACCGCATCAAAGCCGAGCTGAACTCTTTGCTTGATGAGCAAAAGGCTGCTTTGAAGTCCAAAACGCTCAAGTTCACAGATATTGGCAAGGAAGTCTACCAGATCGAGGCCCCAAAGGCTGTCAAGGTACCCAAGACGTGGCGCCAAATGTCTGCAACGTCGGCCGTCAAGCGGTACTACTTCAAGCAACTGGAGGATCTTGTGAGAGAACTCCAGGAGGCTGAGGAGACACACTCGCAGATTGTAAAGGATGTCGCGTCAAGGTTCTTTGAGCGGTTCGACGTCGATTACGAGGTGTGGTTGCAGGCCATCCAAATCATCTCGCAGCTTGACTGCCTCATCAGTCTCGCCAAAGCCTCCGCCTCGCTCGGCCAGCCCAGCTGCCGGCCAGTGTTTGTTGACGAGGAGCGTAGCGTTGTGGAGTTTAAGGAGCTCCGTCACCCCTGCATGCTGAACTCGGTTGCCGACTTCATCCCCAACGATATCAAGCTGGGAGGCGATGAGCCTAAGATCAACCTTCTCACCGGCGCCAACGCTGCCGGCAAATCGACAATTCTACGAATGGTATGCCCTCTTGTCCTATAATCTCTTTTGCATGTACGCTAACACAACACCAGTCTTGTACTGCGGTCATCATGGCCCAGATCGGCTGCTACGTGCCTGCCGTTTCTGCCCGCTTGACCCCTGTTGACCGCATTATGTCGCGCTTGGGAGCTAACGACAACATCTTCGCGGCACAAAGCACATTCTTTGTCGAATTGTCCGAGACGAAGAAGATCCTTTCCGAGGCGACACCACGCTCGCTTGTCATCCTGGACGAGCTTGGCCGAGGTACTTCGTCATATGACGGTGTCGCTGTCGCACAAGCTGTATTGCACCAGGTTGCGTCGCATATTGGCTGCATCGGCTTTTTCGCTACACACTATCACAGTTTGGCAACGGAGTTTGAGAACCATCCGGAGATCCGCTCCCGGCGCATGCAGATTCACGTGGACGGCGACAACCGCCGGATTACGTTCCTGTACAAGCTCGAAGACGGTGTGGCCGAAGGCTCGTTCGGTATGCACTGTGCAGCCATGTGTGGCATACCTGACAAGGTGATCGAGCGCGCCGAGGAAGCGGCGAAGGCGTGGGAGCACACGAGTCGGCTCAAGGAGAGCCTGGAGAAGGCGAAGACGGGGCGTTACATCCCCCTGGGTGTGTTGAGTGATGTGGCCAGCCTGCTGCGCGAAGACGAGGGCGGCCCAAGGGAGATCGACCAACGCGGAGTTGAAGTGTTGCTGAGGGCAATTGAGGCTCTCTGATGGATGACGAAGTTGTAATATTGGAGCATGTTTGGCTGTGGAGGTTGACGTATACAATATCACGCCTGTGGGTCCGGAGATCTTACGACACCGTGGCTACACCTGGGGGTACATCTGGCTGGCGCTATTGGTCTGGGTTTGGTTGGGATTTCATGTCTGCAGTTGCAGTTAATGTGTATAGGCGCTGGAACAGACTTATTGGCGGAATATGATGTGATTTAATCTTTCGTTTGGTTTGCCTCAGGTGAATGACTCAAGGGTGATGGAGAGATCTGACCTTGTTGGCTTGCTTGTTGATGTGAAGGCCTGACCTGCCGCCGGACAGAATGCGGCGCAGAACAGAGTACGGCAAGCGGCTGGACGTCTCCCTTCTTAGGGAGCGGGAAGAAGCCTCTGGAGGTAAGTTGATCCATTCTACAAGCAAATCTAAGGAATCTGACTCTATCATCTAGCACCCACCCATACGACTTTCTAGCTTCTCCATCTACAGATACAGCCCCTTGTTCTCCTCCGCCCACTTCTCAAACCTGATCGGCTCCCTTCCCAGAAACTTCTCAATGTTCTTGCCCGCCTCTTCATACTCCGGCCCCTGATACATGCCATCATCCTCCCTCTCCCGATGGTCAAACACCCCTGACAGATAACTCGCCACCGGCTCCGGGCAGTGCATATCCCGCATAATATCCCTCACCACCTCCTCCTCATCCGCCTCCTCAAACTCCAGCTCCCTCCCCAACACCCGCCCCAGACTCTCCGCCGCCTCCCGCTGCGATATCAGTTTCGGCCCAACCACCTCAAGATAACTCCTCCCCTCCACCGCGCCCGGCCCCTTCCCCAGAATCGTCCCAGCCACACCACCAATATCCTCCGCGGAAAGGAAGTCAAACCGTGCGTTGGGCGCCTTGATCTTCATCACTCCCGCCGCAAGCTGCCCCTTCCAGAGCTTCGTGTTCGACGCGAAATACCCCGCGCGGATGGCGACGTACCCCCCTTTTGAGCCGTACACTTCCCGCAGGGATTTCTCCACCTGCGCGTGTCCGAAGGAGATCGGATGGGTTGGCTTGACATCGTCAATCCCCACTGTGATGGTAGAGCTACTGAGGAACACCACGAAGGTAATCCCCGCTGCCTTCAGCGCCGTCACCGCAGCGAGCATGAAGTCCTTCATCTCGAAGATGAGATAGATGAAGGCGTGCGTTGCGCCTGTGGAAGTCACAGCCGCGGTGAGCGAGGCGGGGGAGTTGAGGTCTGCGGCGACGCGGGTGAAGCTGAGTGCGGATTCTTGGGCCGGAGAGAGGTTCGGGATGGGCTTGGTGGGGTCGCGCATGCCGAGGTAGACTTTTGCGCCGGTGTGGGCGGCGGCGAGGGCGGCGGCGCGGCCGACTTGGCCGGTGGGGCCGAAGACGATCACGGAGGGGGGCGGGGGCGGGGCCGAGGGGGTGGTCTTAGAGGAGTTGGGGCAGAGCTTGGTGATGCAGGTCATGGTGGCGAGTGGGTTGGGTTGTTGAGTTAGTGGTAAAAAAAAGGGGGGGGTGTTGTTTATGTTGATAGGGGTGGGGAAGTGAGTGTTGGTGTTGGTGGTTTGCGAGGTTGTTGCTGCTGCTTTTGTTGTTGTGATGGTGATGAAGTGGTGTGTGTGTTGAAGTGTGTATTGGATCTGTTGAACAAAAGAGGCATTCGAGGTCTTTATATCAGTTCCCTTTCCTCCCCTGAGCTACATATCTTGATCTGTAGGAACCATTCCCAGTGAGAGAGACAGGCGGTGTCAGTGTCACCGGCCGGCCCAGCCAATGGTTGCGCCGTATACTCGGACTTAAGCAGATTCTACGAACTGCGATTGGCCGAATTCACCGAGCCCGACTCCGACGCCCGTTCCGACAACGATCCCATCCTCCCGGCCTCCTTCGTCCGGCAATCCTTCCGAACCGCTAAACACTTGGTAATAATCGCAGGGCGTTGCAAACAAACTCAAATTGATGCATGTCTTTAATCATAAAGATATGTCATCAGTCCAAAAATAGGGGCGCGTTCAATCAGTGGTTATGCGGTCAAGGGTTAGGGTACTGGTCATCCCTGACCCACAGAAAGGGGGATTTCAGCAGTCAGTTCATCCAACCTCATGATGCACTCAGCAGTGCTATCAAAATGATAAATGACTGCAAAAAGAAAGGACCGATCGTGAGTTGAACACGAGACCTACCGGAAGATGCTTATTGCACTGCAGCCGGTTGCTCTACCACTGAGCTACCGGTCCTTTTTGGTTGCTTGGGTTGAGAAAATGGGGCAGAGTTAGGGCTTATGAGGTGTGTTCTGTCCTTTTCAGGTGGATTACCTGTGGGGAGTCCACGCAGCCCTATTCCACCTGGACCGAGCGCCTCCGCTTCAACATTGATTCCAGCCCCCAAATGCAGCTATGGTTTCACCCCGAACTTTGCAGGCCCTGGGCGAGCAGCTTGACTTTGCGAAACTGGAGCAATCCTAAAAACCTGCCTTTTATGCTACTATGCTGACGGGTTATATGCTTTGTAAACCTGCAATCCGCCTTCGACAACTTGGATAACACCTAGGCCAGTCGTGGTGCAGAACACCAGGATCGCAACCCAAAATGTATACCTGTTGATGTACAGGCACAACGTCAAATTCGTCCCACAAGCAGTCAGATAGATAAATGTGGGAGGCACATACCATTGCACTCCGTTTCGACGATCATAAAACCACTGGGAAATAGTTCGTGGCGTGGCGTCATCGTACGCCTGCTTCAGGATGACCAATCTGTCGCGCCAGAAGTAAAACCTCTCTATTTGCCGTTCGCTATGTTCCAGAGATCCACACTTTGCGAGCCGGTCGTCTATAACCCAGGGTTGATGCTGCTTGGCGAGTCGTTCGAGCCATTTCTGCTTTCCATTCTGCGATCGCCTTCGAGATCCGAATTCTGACTGAGGGAAGAGCAGCGCGAGCGTTCGAAGCGTTTCGTCCAATAGTCCAGGAGGGAAGAGGTCCCTAAAGAACGACAGATGTCAATTGTGCTTATCTGAACTTGGCAGCTGCAGAGGTACCTTTGCTGAAACTCCAAGAATGTAGCATGATGGAAGATGAGGACCTTGGAGTCACCAACGTAGAGTAAATGATCAGCCAGATTGTCGGTAAACTCGACCTCGAGACCCCCAATGATCGAGAGGCTCCAAGCATCGAATGCCTTTGGGAGCCGTACACCCTCACAGCTCAAGATGGGCGCCACCTGGAAGTGATGCGCGAGAAAGCTCTTGAGGCTTCCGGCTGACCAGCTGAGGACACCGCGGGGGTTCGATCGGTACTTGACGGCGCCAATTTTGAGCATCGAGAGCAGGCTGGCGGCAAGATTCAAAGTATTGGGGGACTGGGGTGTCTCGTGGAGCGTGGCAAGGATGGTCTCGCGGGCTTCTCCGTTGATGGCAAGCCGGGCGAGGGCCTGCATGTCGCGTAGGCGAGTTGCCGACGCGGAGTTGGAGTTGTTACCAGTAGTTTGATGTTCCACCATCAAGCTCCAAAGGCGGTTGAAGTAGTCGAAGTACGCGTCGTGCGTCAGAGTCGAGTCGTGACATACCAGGTCGCCATTGAAGTACCGCGTCTTTCTAGCCGACGAAGGGCCCCAGAATGTCTCTAGGATTTCATCTCTAAATTTCGGATCCGGAGCGTCAGGTTGATTGTTCATGCTTGGTTGTCTCGCGTTCCTTCAATAATCGGATGCTCTCAACACGTGGAACCGTCTACCTTGTCCAGTTGCGACTGGACGAGAACATGCAGGCTGGCCAGCAAAAAGCTGGGTTCCAGTAGCATTTTTGTGGACAGTGCTGCGTGTCTCGGTATCTTCAAAGAGCAGGCAGACATCGTGGCTGTGCCCGTGTCCAGAGGGCTTGACGCGATGCGACCAGTGGGGGCTGTGTGCGTCTTGCGTGCAGGGTCGGCCACTGAATGCACCAACGAGACCAAGCAGTGTCCGGTGTGGTGGGAAAGTGCGCAGCCGGTCAGCCGATGTGGCTGCAGCGACAGGAGAAATAAACCCCGCATATTCTGGCCCTTACACGTCCCTGTCGGATTCAACGTCAAACCCTTCACTGCCTTGAGGTCGCAAGCAACGAGTGCCCATGATGCCAATGTCTGGCAGTTGGCATTCCGGAGCATGGATATTTTTCCGGTGTTGAGGCCCATGAGAAATTGGCCGGATGCCCAAAATTCGGCTGGGTGCGAGATACCCACGAACGGCATGCTGCGATTCAAAAAGGCGTGGTGGGCCTGCGGCGCACCGATGCAGCTGTTCGACGACGAGATCAAACCCACCATTGACGCGCTCCTGCGGAATATGGACAACGCCCACTCCGATATCGATCTGCGCCTGTACATGGTTGGCCGAAAAAAAGAAGCGTCACGGCCCATTATATTTGTCTGTTGCCGGAACGCAACCGTCCGAAAGACTGCCGAAAGCTGCATTCGCGCGAGCGATCTCCTTCAAAAGTACCCCGGCTTTGGGCTTGGCAAAAGCTCCCTCCCTCTAGAAGGCTTTGTCAAGGTATTGCACGGCGAAGATGAAGGCGACTCTCCTATACTCGCCGTGCCAACTCCGGACCATGACACCGAAACTTCCGACCTAAAGGTTCTCGCGCTGGAGAGAGAGCCTCACGTTGGAAGAAAGCTATTGATACGCCGGTCCCCTGACGGACCTAATTTGCATACTGGCACGGGAGGTCCCGTCATCTTGGTCGGCGGCAAGTTGTATCAACTGACTTCTGGGCACATCTGCCACGAATATGTGACTCAAGATGAGGGCGAAGGTGACGACAACGAATCTCTGGACTTTGACGGGAAATGGGACGAGGAAGACGAAGATGACGAAAACCCAGACGGCGGAGGATCTCCTCCTGGCTACGAAACAACGAGCATAGGTAGTCGCACGCCACCAGAACTTGAGGAGGAGCGAGAAAGTTCCCCCTCCTCATTGCTCGGGCTGTTCGATTCGACCGCCATTTCACCCCAACGTACCGAAGAAAGCTCTGGGGCCGAGCAGAGTCAGTTCCAGCGGTCAGAGGAAGAGCATGAAGTAGTCAGCGAATCTCGTTTAATCGCGGTCGGGAGCATTGAGCCCGCTGAGCAGAAAACGGCCGACGGCATTCTTGATTACGCGCTGGTCTCGGTTGAAAACTCCGACATCAAGTCTCCCCTCAACGTTGCTTGCCTTCCTAAAGGACTCGGGCAGGAATCAGTGTCGATTGCAGAGCTTGCGGCACCACAAATGGACGAGGAGACACGAGTGGTTGTCGTCACCTCGTCCCAGGGGCCGTTGTTTGGAACTCTGATGCCAACCTTCGCCTACTGTCGACCCGCTGGCAGTTCATTTTTTCAAAAGACCCAAGTCATGAAAATGGAACACGAATTGCTGCAAGGAGACTCGGGGTCGGCCGTTATTGATGGTGGGTCCGGAAATTGGCACGGCCACATCGTACGAGGCTGTCCCGGGACTCGTTTGGCCTTTTTACTTGCGGCTGTGGATATCTTCGAAAATATTCAGCAGGTGTTCAAATCCCCCGCTACTCTTCTCACAGGGGAAATGAACATACACGGCCCCGGCTTCTTGGTGCCTCGAATCACAATATCCCCTGCCACACCCAACACGACTTCAAGAGCAACGACGACGAATGCAATCTTCGAGGGACCGGGCTCACCCTCACCACAACAGGCTGAGCATGACTCAAAAGACGGCCACCGTGCAGTTGAGGACATCATAGCAACTGATGAGTCTATTATTCTGCTGATGCAGCAGGTGCCAAACAAAACAGCCGCTGTGAAACAGTGTACCTGCTCGCTTTGTCAGAGCTGCGGGTCAATTCATAGCTTTCTCCTGCGCCTTCTTGGTGAAGCCTTGCACCAAGAGGGGCTAGCTGCGAGCCCAGAGAATCACTTGGATCTTTGGCTCCCAAATTGGGAGACGCTGCTTCGTGCTGTCCGAGACTGGTCGCAGGAAATCATCCACCAGGGGGTGGAACACTCGCCGACAGGACCCGGACAAAAGGGCATGCGGATGCCATCCGAGATCGAAAATCATTTTCACAGGCTGGCTGATGAAACAAGACAGCGGCGAGCCGATCTCAGGCACACAGCAGGCCAACCTGTGACTGTATTCATCGAAATCATATCGACGACGCAGCTTCTCCAGATCGATAAAGAGGACAGGGAGCTCATGACAGCTCTGAAGCAGGCTTATCCTCCCGTCTGGGAAATGGCTCAGCCGACCACTTCCCAGTGGGTCAGGCCGAGATATACACCATGGTTTGGTGGGAGCAGAGAAGTCGAGCCATTGACATGGTACGCGGAAGGCTCTGCCCTCGTAGACTTGGACGACGACGAAATGTTTCTATATATGCGCTACCTCCGCCCTGCCTCAGACGGCCGCAGGATCCCCCCAGCCGAGAAGTGGACCAAGATCGCCCGGGAACTGGTCTCGGTGTACGCGGTGCATGAAACCCAGCGGCGCTACGACGCACGACCGGATTTTGTCGTAATTCTTGGGGTGCTGAGCGCGAAGGAGATCCTTCAACTTGTACGCCGGACAGCAGTTATCAAGTCAGCTCGGAAGCTTGCCCAAGGTCTTCCTACCTGATGGTATTCTAGTCCCGCGTACCACGAGCTACTGTCGGCATGTGTTTGTTGCCCCGAAGGCCATTTAGGCGACCTCTCTCATGCCGTTCGATGAGCCCGGCCGCATTAATCGGGGGAACTAGAGCAAGGAATTGCCTACGGCAAAGGGTATCTCGAAGTCAGCGTAACTAATTAGCGATCTGGCACGGACGGGAGAGCGAAAGTCCGGGCTTATTTCTACGTGTTTGAAGCCAACACGAAGGAAACAGATTGGGTCTCCAAATAGGCAGTGCCTAGATATGACCTATTCAATGGCACGCCGCTGCAACTCAGCTGTTACCTGTAATAAACCCCCTGATGTTCATTTCGGGGGCGAGCATCGAATTCAAACCACCCTCCTACTGACCATAGCCACCAATATGCGGCAAGAACCACCCCGGGGTGCTCAAGTCCAACAGCTTATCAAAAATTGGCGTCCCCAGCCCCGTGACCGGATCCCACCCTGGCGTAGCATTCCAGCTCGCATACGGCACAAACGGCGTCGGCAAACCACTGTACGCATCCTTCCCCGTACAACCCGTCGATCCCCCGTCCACAATATCCGTAAGCCCCGCCGTCCCAATGCTATACAGCCACGGATTAAGGAAACCCAACGGCGGCAGCCCCTTTCCGAGACGCGCGCTGTTCAGCAGACTGATTAACGCCGCGAATGTCGGCGCAGAGGCACTGGTGCCTGAGACCAGGATGTCTTTGTCTCTATTGAAGACATGATACTTCACACCCTGGGCTGCGACGTCTGGAAAGCCTCGGCCGGCGGGGTTGTAAAGTCCCTTCCACTTGTCCTTGAGCTGGGTGCGGAGATACTTGGACACGGCGAGGTCTTGGTATATCGGGCGGGGCCAGATGTCGGAGAAGCCGCCTGCGGAGAAGGACGCGGCTACCTCGGGGTTGACATAGTGTGTTCCGCCTACGGATGTGACGTATGGGCAGGAGCTACATTCGGTTAGGCACTGAAGTCTTTTACCGGATCAAAAGAAAACTCACGCTGGGAATATGGGATTGAACCGAGTTGTGTTCTTGCCGTCGTTAGTCTGGCAGGCCGACCCAACGCCAGTGCTGCAGTGAAACATGTCAGCTTCACGGGCCCATACTCAAGCGAGACCCAACCGAATGGAAGCGAGACAGCCGGCACTTACTCTCCGGATGCAAAGATAACCGACACACCACGCGCGCCAAGCTGACCAATCATCTGGCACGCCTTCTCAGCATACGCGCGTGGGACAGATTGCTCATCTTCTCCGTACGACGTTGTCAACGTCTGCGGCAGCTTCGAGTCCGGCTGCTTGAGGAGGTAGCTGAAGAACTCGAGGTACGGCTCGTTGGAAATCTACACCGATATCAATATCAGCACAATCCCAGCACAAACCGGCCCTCTCAACTCACAATATTTGGATCCGGCTGGCTACAACACAGTTAGCAACTCTCCCAAACTCAGCCCAGAACACACCACTCACTCCAGATCCGGCACAAGCTCCCCCCTCCCACCCGTACTATAGTACGTAACAGGCGTCTTATACGCCATCGCAACCGCATACTGAATATCCAGGTTCGCCTCCCTGGAATCCTCCTCCGTCGGCCCCTGCGTATTTACCCCCCCGTTGACCAACGCCTCACTAAAGTTCGCCTCCTTCGCATACGGCGCATACAAGTCCGCAAACAGATCCAACTGGTCATACTTCGCCCACTGCTCCAAATACCCTGCCACCCCAAACAAACTCCTCTTGTTCGGATCCGCCTGGTACGACCCAACCCTGTACAGTGCGCGCAGACACTCCGGCGTGATCGAGGCGTTGCACGCCGCGACGTCCAACCCTTCACTTGGCACGGCAGCCGCGACTTTCCCCCTCCACTCAGGGGGAGCAGCCTGGGAATCAAACACCTCGAAGATCTGGCTCCTTTCAGCACGAATCTGACTAAACCTCGTGACGGGCGCAACCATCGTGATGTGTCCCGCGATTTCCTCTGGGACAGAGTACCTTAGCGCCCTCACGCGCTCGACCTTCGTGCCGGTCTGCCCCCACACGGCAAAGTCCGCGTCGAGCAGGGCAGACGCCTCGCGCACGGTGAGGCGCAGGTTGATCCACTCGCCGTCGTTCTCAACGTTAGCGTCGGGGATTCCGGCATCGCGCAGCCAGTTGCGCACGGCGAGTGTGGAGGAGGGGTGCGGCGCCAGAAGGGAGGAGAGCGCGTCCCGGGAGAGGTGCTGTCCGTAGCTGGGGTGGGAGGGGTCTGAGATTTCGTAGAGGGTGCGTTCGAAGATGGGCGCGTTGGGCTGCTGGAGGGCGACGCGCAGGCGGAGTTTGGTGGTGGGCGCGGCGGAGCGCAGGCGGGTCCAGCCTGTTGGGTTGGTCGGGAGGGATTCTAGGAGGGTGGACTTGCATTGGCTCAGGGCGGCGAGCAGGCCGGCGATGAGGAGAGAGTGTCGCATGGTGGGAGAGGCGACGGATGGGAGTGATTGGGTTGGGTAAGTCGTTGAGGGGGTAGTACTGATGCACCTGCAGCGCGAACGGAGCAGGCAAATCTCAGGGGGGTATCTGACGGCGCGGGTGGTTGTTTATAGGCATTTTTATCGTAGGTTGTTGTTGGGTCTCTCGTGCGACATCGTTGTGGCTCCGGATTGAACGCATTGGACTCGAGCCACGGTGCGGCGTCTGTCATGACGGGACTTCCGACGAGACGCCGACCTGCCAGTGCAATGTTAGCGCAGACGATCTCTGCCTGGACAGGCGGTAGCTCAGTGCATTGCCATGATGACGAGAGTGTGACCCACGAAATTTCAAGGTTTGGTACCTCATTATCGCCCGCTCAGCTTCCCTTTCAGGCGACCAACCGGCCGAGCGACAAGGGGGCTGTGGAACACGCCGTTGGACGCCGTGCGGGTATCACAGCCATCGGTGCCTGACGGGGTTGCGTTTGCTCCGGTAAGATTGGATGCCGAGGAAGCTTGATTGAATGTCCAGAGAGCTTGTTTCCGCCCAGGTCGGGGGTAGACGCGCGGTGGGGACCAGTCTCCCCGCTGTCATTGGGTGACGTTTGCGGGCGATGTGACTCAGGAAATTTTTACGGTTGACCTGCCCTCTTGGGAAGCTCGATTTTGGCGCGCGCTGGGAGAAAGGAATGTGTATGCAGATTTGTGTAACTTGATGGCGTCTGTGCCAAAGTTTGGTACCGGCATACTCAAGCAGTGCAGCAATATATCGTATACGGGGTTGGCCGCGGGAATTCCTACCTCCCAGTTGGTATCTATCGACGATGCCCCCAGTGGTACGTTCTTATTATGACTGAAAAGATATATTACTTGCCCCTTTTCTGAGGGTCACCTTCTGGTCAGCAAAACTCTGTGCGGTGAGCGGAAGAGCCCTTGCAGCGAACAATGTCGTGAAACCAATATTCCAGGGAGATTGTCAATGTCTTGCCAGTCCTCAGCGATTCGCGTTCCTCCGTGTCTGCCTAGGAGGCACGGGAGGCACAGCGGTTCAATGTCCAAATCGTCAGGTCGTGTTCTGCATCGCCTGTATGACTCGAGTGTCTGCCAAGAAGCCGCAGGAGGCACAGCGGTTCAAAGTTCAAATCGCCAGGTTGAATTCTGTATTACATATATGGCTCGATGTCGATTTTATCGTGAATAGGCTTGATCTTCTATATCTTGTTTCCAGCTGCATCTTAGCTGAGCCCCTTTTCATCAACCTAGAGCCACAAACCGGCGCAGGAAACGTGTACCTGAACCCTCTTTCTTTTTCTCAAGTTCGGCTTTCTCTTTGCGTTCTTTTCTCTCTCTCTACCCCTTTCTCTTTTTTCTCTCCTCTCCTTTTTCCCGTTTAAGTTCCTCTTTCTCCTTCTGCTCTTCCTTCTCCTTCCTCACTCTTTCGGCTTCAAAATCTCCAAAGAGTTTGCGCAAGACCTAAGCTCCCCTAGCATCCTTGGTCGAATGTAATCGTGCGCCACGTACTTCGGAAAACGCGTGATGTATATTCCACTCAGCACCACAGCCACCGCATATCCTGGCCTTGCAATGACTGCAGCAAAAGAAGTGCAGGTGGCCGTGCTCTGGGTCGACGTCTTGGAAGGGACCAATCTGTTCTCCGCAGCGGCAGAATATATCGTAGGAATAGTCCTGGTTGAAGTGGGGTTTGTCATCAAACCTCGCTGACACACATCGCAACGGCACAAGCCTTCCGCAACACTTGGGGGGCTGACCCGAGAAAGTCATTACGTTTGACAGGCATGTGTGACACCATCGACGACCGAATTTTAGTCGGAAGGTGGCTCTGCCGACGGGAGATTCCTTACAGGCCACACAAGTTATTGGGAAGAGGGAGGAGCTATAAAATCTTTACAAGTCCTCTGAAGATTGCCGAAGTGGTAGGCTGTATTGAACTTACTGCGGAATTCCGTCGTAACTTATGGCCTGTTCTCTGTGCTCTCCGCTCTTCAGGGGTAGTTGTGGAAGTTGCTGGGTAGTGTTCTCCGCCCTGCCCCAGACTGCTCTTTTTCTGTTTGGACGAGCCTATTGTTGTAGCCATGGCATCCACCTCATCTTGATGTCTTCGCTTGCTGGTGCCAAAGTCGGCGATCCTGACGAACCATGATGGCGTCTTTATGACTACCATGATGTTCTGCATACGTCAGCTGATGTATAACGCCCAACAGCCCCTGCCTTTGAGCACATACCCCAGATTTCAAGTCGCGATGTACGAAGTTATTCTCGTGCATAAACTCGACAGCCTCCAGGACTTGGGCGATGATATGTCTCCCCTCGGTCTCCGCGAGAGGCTGGGTGAGATGCCGCTGCAGGTCACCTAGCTCGAGGTACTCCATTGTAATAAAAACCGAGTCTGAAGACTCGAACCAGCCATCAGAACAGACGAAGCAATGAGAGTACTGCCAGAACCGGGTCAGCCCAATTCCTACTGCCTAGGTAAGGAGTTTTGATGCTTATTCAGGGCCAGGTCTCACCTTAGGATGCGAGAACTTGATTATCGCCTCGAGCTCTCTCACATAGTCCAGCTCCTCGCCGGCAATGCGCTTCTTGATTTCCTTCACAGCCCTGAAGGTTGAGCCCCTCCCTTCTCGTTCACATCTCTTCTTGTAGACAGCGCCGTACGCGCCCTGGCCGAGGAAGCTTTCGCGCACCCATTCTTCTTCTCTCCTGATGCGACGTTCCCGCGCCGAGCGGTCTGGGACGTAGAATATATGTCTCGTACATGTCCCGAGCATCTCGGTGTTGATCTTGGAATCGCGGACGAGGTCGGAGAGGGGCCGGCCAGGGGGCATTGTCACGGGAAAGATGTGTGGGGCAGCGGAACTGTCCGTTGCGATCAGGTCGGATCTGCGATCGCTGCTGCCAGCGGCACCGCTGTGGGCCCCTCACCCAGGAGTGTCTGTCCAATGTCGAAACACAGACACAAAGGGGCTTTAGGATCCAAGGCGGAAGGTATTCTGAGTACATCCTGCAACGAGGGAGGTTGTCAACTTGACGTTGATTGCTGCAGACTGCATGCAGCTAACAACATTGGGAACATAAGGGACTAGGGATCGCTTGGCAATGACTTGGACTGACCTCTTGAGCAACCCTAACCCCAGGTCTGGTAGACTGGTTGTCATTATCAACACTGACACTATGATGTGTTCTAGAAATCCGCTAGGAGGGTGTTGAGTGTGGCGAGAAGATGCGAGGACTACGGCCTTAGTGGTTACACAACAGGCCATTCCCGCATCTTGAAAGGCCTTCACTATATTCGAGTAGGTCGCCAGGGGATGCAGGAAGGCCTCCTGAGAATTTGACACGGCACAATGATATTGGAATTCAGGTCTTAGGTGTGGTTGCGAGTTATGTGTGAGATGGTATTATCACGCTTCCGGAATCTTCCCTACCACGGGGCTCGGCCTGGTTCCTCCCCCGTTTTCAGTTGTGTCGTGTGTCCGAGTCGGTGGGGCTGCTATCTTTTCCTCGATCTCTTATCAAGTGCCTGGCGCAGATTCCCCCATCCACGGACTCTCGGGGCAAGCTTCCGGAATCTTCTCCCCTGGCCTATACCTGCCCGGTTTTCTGAGCTGGTACTTCGGCGGAACTACCATCTCTTCAGACCCCTCGTCAAGTCCTTGACCCAAACTTCACGACTCACACTCGGGCTTCCAAGGTCTTTCCGTACAGCTCTCGTTTGATTCTTCCCTGCCCTGTTTTGGGACGTGCTGTGTTCGACGAGTCTATCTCATCAGATCTCTTGTCAAGTGCTTGACGCAGATTCACGATCCTCTTTACCTAACGACTCGCACCTGCCTTTCAGGCCATCACACCTTCCGTATCTTTGAGCTTCTGCCCGCCTAGTAACGACAAAGACTCGATCAGCTCGCAAGAAACATCAAAATGGTGAGATTCCCCCGTATTCTATAGATGGCTGAAATACGGAGCAATAGCTGACGGCGGAATCAGGACTGGCACGCGATCCCCCACCAGCTGCAGAATGTACCTTGGGATCAAGTCTTCGGCCTCATGGCAGCCAAGGAGTCGCTCCAACGGAACGTGTTCTTCCCCGTCAAGTTCCCCAGCTTCTACCGCGGCGAGTGTCAGCCCACCGGCCCGACCTGCGTCCTCCTCTACGGTCCGTCCGGCTGCGGAAAGCTCCATCTCGCCAAGGCCGTCGCAACCGCTCTGTACCGGCCCCTCTTCATCGTCGACATGAACTGCGTGATGGCTGCCATGACCAAGCACAACGAAGTCGAACAGGCCATTGCCGAGCTCTTCAGCGTCGCCGCCGGCGACATTACCAAGACTGACATCGCTGACTCCCCCGGCCCGAGCATCATCTTCTTCAAGGACATCGACCTCCTCTTCGACCGCCGCGACCGCCGTCGCACCGGTGAGTTTGAGGACCGCATGAAAGCCGCTCTCCTCGTCCAGCTCGCTGGAGAAAACGGATACGGCCTCGATAACCGCCGCGTCATTGTCATTGCTGGAACGAGCTCGCCCATGGACCTGGAGTATGACCCCGACTTTCTTGCCAAGTTTGCGCTGAAGATCGAGATTCCCCCTCCTGATGGTGATGCCCGCCGTGAGATCTTCGCGGCCAATGGTATTCCGCACCCGACCGCCGCCGTCGTCTCGTACTGGGAGATTGAGCGCATGTGCGATGAGACTGAGGGCTTTTCGGCTGCCTACATCAAGGATGGAGTTCGTCGCGCCTTCGATATTCCGATCAAGCACGTAAGTACTTAGTCCGAGAATTCCGTCCCGTATTGTTTTCTTTTCCCTCTTCTTCTGTCTCGAGAGTCCTGAGACAGTCGCTCCTCATCTGACGTAGAGAATGTCACCCTAAAATGGAGTACATTGGCTGACACCCACCACAGGTCCAGAAGGCAAAGTTCTTCTTCCAGGACGAGTCAGGCATGTTTGTGCCCACCCGCGAGGGCTTCCCCGGCGCCATGCCCATGACATGGCTGGAGATTCCGGACGACAGACTTGCGACAATGCGCGTCACGGCGCAAAACTTGTACCAGATGTTTGAGACGGAAGCGGGCGTGAGGGAGGACCTGGAGATGTATGAGGATTGGACGAAAAAGCACCACGGAGTGCTTGGCGGGTCCCGCGACCTGCATCACGCGCGGCCGGCTCTGGAGGAGGAGTAGTTTGCGGTGCCGGCGGGGAGAGTGGGGGTGGGGGTGGCCTGGCGAGGGACGCATGGTATAAACATATACCACAGCATGAAGCTGTTCTTCCAGTGCATTGTTTTTTGACTGGCTGATGTGATTCCCTGTGTGAAATGCTTTGTGGTGATGTGTTTGCTGGATTTCACCGGTTGATACAGTTCTAGTCCCTGAAGCGCAGGTAAGGTAAGGAATGGAGTGCATGTATGTGAACGGTGTGAAATTGCTGTGGTGGAGTATGGGCCGGAGGAGGAATCCCTTGGCCTCTGGCTACCTCATGAATATGGTGGTATTCGCTCTTAGCATCCGCCTTCTCCCACATCCTCGCCCTCCTCCTCGTTCTCCTCACTTTCCTCACTCTCCCTATCCTCGCTCTCCTCGCCCTCCTCACCCTCTCCCTCTTCTTTATCATCGCCCTCTCCGTCCTCTTCGTCAATTGTCGTCGTCCTCCTCCTCGCCTGACGATATACCCAGCAGCTGACGCAATCCCACGCCAGAATCCGAGGCCAGATCGTTCCGGACATACATCAACAACTCATTCCACGTTGTCTCCTCCCTCCCCGGAAACCGCCACACCTTGTATTCATCAAAAATCATATCGAGAACCTTGCGCGTTTCGGGGTCCAACCTAGAAAGATAACGAGAAACTAGTCAGTAGGTTTGCTTTCGCTCGCAAAACGCTAAAACCCTTCAGAAAGGAGAATATCCACTTACGACCTACTCTCCCTCGACGGCTCACGACCCCTCTCCACAGTCTGAATCCAAATCAACACCGCCGGCCGGGCCATGTCGGCAACGATCTCCTTGAGTGGAAAATTCGGGCAAATCGAGACCACCACCGTGCCCGCGTCCATCTCAAGAATCCCCATCGGGTCTTCCAGGACACAAATCCCCTTGTGCCTGAGCGCAGTCTTGGCTTCGTTGCTGTATGCCGGTTCCTGGGCGTAGCAGGGGATGTTGTTAAGGAGTTCTTGCAAGGTCAGGAGGGGGACGTGCTGCTCCAGCTGATGCAAGCTCGAGCTCGAGCTGGTGTTTCCATCTGGATTTCCCAGGGCGAAGCCGACGAGCTTCTGGATCTTGGGTTGAGAGGAGGGTTTGATGGCTGTGTTGAGGAGGTTGCGGATCTGATTGTGATAGGAGGAGATTGTCGAAGGGGAAAGGGCAGACTTGTAAGAGGCTGTTGACGAGTCGAAACGCTGGAGGAGGGCTGAGATTGTGGCGGCGGAGGAGGTTGGGTCTGGCGAGCTGCTGGCTGGCTTGCGCATTGGGTGGATGCACATTGGTGGCTGTCCTTCGTCGGTGAGGAGAGACGAGAAGTATTTGATGCCATGTTGGTGGCTATGAGTGGGATAGAGGTCTTGTTAGTATTTCAAGCAGCGGTTTCAACGGCTCCAGAAATAGACTTACAGTCCGCTGCTCTTCCAGGCGTCAACTGTGGCCTTCTTGGTGAGGCGTTCCTCGCGAGTGATGCCGTCAGCCCCCAAAACGAGAAGCATACAAGGAAACTCCTCCTTCTTGCATTTCTCCAACTGCTCAGCGATGTGGACAAAGGCGTCCTTGGTGAAATGCTTCACTAAAGCGGTTGGGCTTTGCGCTTCGCTCATCTTGTTGATCGGCGTTGTCGGCTGTCGTGTTGCTGTCAAGGAAAATAAAGCGAGGGGCGGGAATGCGTGGGAAATATTAAGAGAAACCCCTCACCATAGATGTGAGGCCGGAGACTGAGCTGCGGTCGCCTTGCGCCCTTGCTGGGAAGAAGCCCTAGTTGAGATATTTACGTGGTATCTTTTACCTACTCCCTTTGCCACGAGGCTCTGAAATATTTAGAATTAGAACGAGACTGGTCATCGCAGCGAAGGGCGTAAACCGTTGTTTTGTATGGACTCTCCTAAAACTGAGAACGGGGTCGTCGCTGGGCTGCGAACAAAACGTTCCTATCCAATTTGTCAGGACTCAGTATAGGAAACATTTACAAAGGGGGGGGGCAGGAGACTCTCCCTGCTTCCCATCATACGTAGCAGCGAACTCAGTGTCACGCACTCTAAGCTTATTAACGAGATGCTTCTTGATACGCCAGCCCGCAGGCTTCAGTCTTGACCATCAACCCAAGACTCCACAATTGCATCTCCCCGTCACCCACCCAGGCATCACTTCACACAAGCAAGACATCCGCAGCAGCAGCTCAGCCTCTACAACTATGTGGAAGCCCATTTTGAATTTTCAAATGCTTTTTAAAAAATAAAGAAAAGTTCCCCTCTTCCTCCCAACTGCCTCCCTCCCCAAATCATCC
>Ga0247760_1000662_pt1 | contig 36431 bp, 26 predicted proteins | sample UWRJL171409R4_FD_179936 | JGI IMG/M metagenome (GOLD analysis project Ga0247760, IMG submission 179936) | Plant litter microbial communities from Arlington Agricultural Research Station in Wisconsin, United States - UWRJ-L171-409R-4 | ecosystem: Environmental > Terrestrial > Plant litter >... | reverse complement strand
CAGCTGGTTCTTCAACTTTACTGGAAATAGCTGTAACGTCGACACGGCCTGTTCCAGCAGTCTGGTGTGTCTCGACATGGGTGTCACAGGACTACGTACTCATGATACGGAAATGGTATTTTCCCTCCCTTTCTCCCTCCCACTCTTTCTTACACGTAGCTAATCTTATCTGACATGTTGGGTTGACCAGTCTATCGTCGCTGGGTGCAATCTCATCTTCTCCCCGGACATGATGCACTCCCTCTGCGCCATGAACATGCTCTCACCCACCTCTCAATGCTATTCCTTTGACCACCGCGCCAACGGGTACGCTCGGGGTGAAGGATTCGGCGTGCTCGTGCTTAAACGCCTAAACGACGCGCTTCGCGACGGCAACACCATCCAAGCCATTATTCGCTCCACGGGGTGCAACCAGGACGGAAATACTCCCGGGATCACCATGCCGTCTCCTACGGCCCAAGAAGCCCTCATACGAGACACGTACCGAAAAGCCGGGCTAAGCATGCTCCCCACGCGCTATTTTGAAGCCCACGGCACGGGCACCGCCGTAGGTGATCCGATTGAAAGTGCCGCGTTGGGTAGGGCCTTTCGCGGGGTGAGAACATTACAAGATCCGCTAGTGGTGGGCGCACTCAAAAGCAATATCGGCCATCTGGAAGGGGCGGCGGGAATTGCGGGAGTGATCAAAGCAATTTTGGTCCTCCAAAAGGGGGTGATTCCCCCGAATACAAACTTTGCAAAGGTCAATCCCAAGATTGATACCGAGTTTTTGAGGATAAAGGTACGTACCTCATATACCTTATGCATGTGGTTTCGATGCCTATAAACAAGATGCCTAGGGGGTTGGGTTGATGTGATGTGATATGATGTGATCAATGCTGATAGACAACAAAGTTCCCGCTTGAGGCGATGCCATGGCCGGCCAAGGGGCTACGACGGGCCTCGGTCAACTCGTTTGGGTTTGGCGGGACCAATGCCCATGTGGTACTGGATGATGTGTATCACTTTCTCGAAGAGAATTTTCTAGTCGGAAATCACAATACGGCGCGGGACCCGCCGAGCCTGGAGGAGATACGAGCCCCGGTTGGTGAGGGAGACCAGCAGGTTCACAAGGAGAACGGCACAAACGGAGTCAGCGGTGCCTGTGGTATCTATGTTGCTAATCAGACAAACGGAGTCAGCCGGTTGAATGGGACCAATGGAGCTATCAATGGCATCACCACGAATGGAACGAACGGCGCCAACGGTGCCAACGCTACCAACGGTGCCAACGCTACCAACGGTGCCAACCATGATGGAACAAACGGAGTTGGCGAAATGAATGGTGCCAACGACGTCACGAATGGAACTACCACGACTGGAATGATCACAAATAGCACCATCACGAATGGAACGAACGGCATCAACGGCACAAACGGAGCATCTCACGTCCCCGCTGCAAACCACCACCCCCAACTCATCCTCCTCTCCTCCTTTGACGAAAAAGGCACCTCCCGTCTCGCATCCCAACTGTCCTCGCATTTCTCCCACACGCCACACACACCCTCGTACCTCGCCAACCTCACCTACACATTAAACCACGCCCGCTCCCTCCTCCCGCACAAAGCCTTCGCTGTCCTTCCCTCCCCTTCTTCCCTTCCTTCCCTGTCCTCTCTCGTATCTCCTGCCATCCGCTCCCATCCCTCCCCTTCCCTCGCGCTAATCTTCACCGGCCAGGGCGCGCAATATCCCGCCATGGGCGCCGCGCTACTATCCTACCCCGTATTTGCTGCGTCACTGGAAAAGTCCCAAGCCCAACTCTACGACCTCGGCTGTCCCTGGGGACTGGTTGGAGAACTTGTCCGTCCCGCGGGGGAGAGCAGGATTAACCGTCCGGATTTCAGCCAGCCGGTTTGTACGGCGGTGCAAATTGCCCTGGTGGACTTGCTGCGGACGTTTGGGATCTCGCCGGCGGCGGTGGTGGGGCATAGCTCGGGGGAAATTGGCGCGGCGTATACGGTGGGTGCGTTGAGTGGGCGGGAGGCAGTCGGGGTGGCATATTATAGGGGGGTTTGTGCGGCTAGGCTGGCGGAGGGTGGTTGTGGGAAGAAGGGAGGGATGTTGGCGGTGGGGCTGTCGGTGGTTGGGGTGAGGAGGTATATTGAGGAGGTGGAGGCGAGCTGTGGACATAAAGGACTGACGGTGGCCTGTGTAAATAGCCCGAAGAATATCACCGTATCGGGGGGCGTGGATCAGATTGATCTGTTGAGGGAGGTGCTGGATCGGGAGGGCGTATTTGCGAGGAAGTTGGTGGTTGATGTGGCCTACCATTCGCCGCACATGGAAGCTGTCGCGGAGGAGTATCGATCTCTGTTGCAGGGCATGGGTATGGCTTTGTCGGAGAAAAAGAGTGATACACAAACGCCAGTGATGATCTCGTCGGTCACCGGCAAGCGGATTACCCCGGCCGAGCTCACCAATCCGGATTATTGGGTGTCGAATCTGGTGTCCCCTGTCCAGTTCACCGCGGCGGTGACTCGACTCTTCTCCTCCACGCAACGTGGCACCATCCGCAAGAAGCTCGACTTGAGCCATAAGAATCACGTCCAGGTCGACAGCCTACTCGAGGTTGGCCCGCATGCGGCGTTGCAAGGTCCGATACGGGACACCCTCACTGCACTCCCCGGCATGGCGAAGCGGAATATTGGATACAGCTCGGCGCTTGTGCGCAAACAAGACGCGAGGCTGTCGCTCATGGAAGCTATGGGTCGACTTCGCTGTGCAGGGCACGCGATTGATCTGTGGCGCGTGAATAATGCGACCCGAACCTTGGCCGAGGGGAAGAGAGATGGCAAGGTCAAGATCTTGACAGACCTGCCGGGCTATGTCTTTGACCACTCCGAGGCGAGGAGGTATTGGTTCGAACGAAGGCTAGGAAGGGCGTATCGCACTCACACGCAAAACAAGTGGGATTTGCTAGGAAAGCCAGTGCCAGACTGGAATCCGCTGGAGGCCAAGTGGAGGAATGTGTTGCGAGTGGGCGAGATGCCGTGGGTAGAGGACCATTTGGTGAGTCTTTTTCCTCTTTCCCCCGCTTCATGGTCATATCATACTGGACATTGACATTACGACACAGATAAACAAAGCCCTCGTCTACCCCGGCGCTGGAATGCTCGTCATGGCCATCGAAGGCGCGCGCCAACTCGCGTCCGCCTCTTCACGCGGCACCATCAAGGGGTACGAAGTCAAAGACTGTTACTTCCGTCGTGCTCTGGCCATCCCCCAAGACAACGACGGCGTCGAAGTCCAACTCACCATTCGCGCCTCGCAGGATGGCCTTGATTCGCGTCACAGCTGGTCTGCCTTCCGCATTTGCGTGTTTGAAGATGATGCCGACGGTGGCGAGTGGAAGGAGTGCTGCCATGGCTATGTCCGAGTCGAGTACGAGGGCAAGATCGGGGATGTCATTGGTGACAAGGAGCAGGGGGAGCAACTTCGGATTGCGCGCGAGCTGGATGACAAGATAGCTGAGACATGCAATGTCGAATTTGACCCCAAGGTGCTGTACCAGACCTTGCAGGGCAGTGGCTTCGGCTTTGGTCCGTCATTCCAACCCATCATCGCCGGTGCATACGGTGGAGGCAAGCTCTCTCGCGCTGACATTCGACTCTTTGAGTGGCCTGCAAACCAATACCCACAGGAACACATCATCCATCCCACGTCGCTTGATGGTATATTGCATCTGTCCATCGCTGGTGTGGCTGAGGGAGGACGCAAATCTGTGCCAACCATGATCCCAACGATGCTGAGGAAGCTGTGGGTCAACGCAAAGGGCCTCTCATACAGCCCAGACACAAGCTCCGTCAAGGCCTGCACGTGGATGACAGCGCAGGACAATCGCGGATGGGAGTTTGACTGTTCCGTTCTATCTTCACCAAGACGGGATGAAGTGCTGGCAACATTCGAGGGCCTGCGTCTGACCATCGTGTCGGACAATTCGGCCGAGGACGAAGAGGAAGCCGGCACAAACAAACAGGTGTGTTACAATGTCGAGTATCGGCCTGACCCCGACTTCACCATTAAGCCATCGATCGACTCACCCCATCATGCCAACTTCTTGACCCTTGTGGATGCAATTGCACATAAGAAGCCGGGCCTCTCCGTTCTTCATATCGACTGCACCGGGACTGTGAACGAATCACTCGGCCCAGGCCTCCTCGCAACCTTGTCCGAGGAACCGTCGATCCGATACTCGGAGTTTGTGTACGCCACTCCGTCCGAGGATGTATTGGCTCAAGCAAAAGAAGACCTGAAAGAGTTCAGTGGTGTCTCATTCCAGATCATCGATCTGGCGGGTGATGCAACTAGCCAAGAGCTAGCACCCGGATCTTTCAGCATCGTGGTTGTCAGCAACCCACCGGCATCAACTGCCCCGACATTTGCCAACTCGGTCCGGAAACTGCTCCGTGCGGATGGATGGTTGGTGGTTCACCACAACGCGTCGTCGCTCGACGAGGCGACAGTGGCTTTCGGCGTTGGCGATGGAACCTTGACCAAGGGGCCAGAGTACGCTGTTGACATTTCTGGGTCGATGAAGAAGCAGCATGTCATCATGGCACAGTTGAAGCCGCCGGTTGCCAACGGTGCCCAAGTACCAAGGATTAGCCATGTTGACCTGATCGTGGATGCTACTGAACTTTCATCGCCGTCACCGCTGGTCCAGGGTCTCGAAGCCCGTCTCGTCCAGGAAGGATTGACGTTCAGCGTCCAGACGCTCGAGCAGGCTGTCGCCGCCGCCGGATCCAAGCCAGGCACCCTCTTCATCTCCCTCCTCGAAATGACAACGCCTTTCCTTTACCAACTCTCCGCAGACGGGTATGCTCCCCTCCGACAGTTCCTCATGCAGGCCAAGGACATCCTTTGGTTGAACCCCGGAGGTGGTCCCGCGCCCCCACCAGAGTACGCCATCATAAGCGGCATCGCCCGTGTCATCCGGAACGAATACGACGACACACACTTCTCCGTCCTCCAATTTGAGACCATCCACCCTCACGCTCTTTCGGAAACCCAACTTGAGATGGTAGCTACCACCCTCCGTCTCAACCACCTCCTCCGAGACGAGTCCGACACAGCCAAAGAGTACGAATTTGTCGAGATCAACTCCACACTACACATCCCCCGCGTCATTACCAACCCCGTGACCTCCAACTCCATCCACGCCCGTTCCCTTGCCAAAAATACTACACTCCTCCCCCTCCGGTCCGCTCCGCCCCTGACCCTCACCGTCGGCACCCCGGGCCTCCTTGACACCCTTCACTTCATCGAAGACCCCCTTTCCCAAACCGCTCTGTCCCCCTCGGAGATTGAAGTCCGCTCCTTCGCCATCGGTATGAACTTCAAAGACGTCCTTATCGCCCTAGGCCAAGTCCCGGGCCTGTCTCTAGGTCTCGAATGCGCCGGGGTCATCACGAGAATCGGGTCCGATGTGATAGACCTCGCCATCGGAGACCGCGTTCTCTGCATCGCCCCCATCGCCACCTACGCGCGATGCCACGCCAGTGCGGCATGCCGTATCCCGGATACCATGTCATTTGCGGAAGCCGCGGCGATTCCCGCGCAATTTGGAACCGCCTGGGAGGTGGTGCATAACCTGGCGAGACTGCGTCATGGGGAGACGATTCTGATCCATGCGGGCGCGGGCGGGACGGGCCAGGCGGCGGTGCAGATTGCGAAGCACTTAGGGGCGGAGATGGTGTTGGTTACGGTGGGGAGCCGAGAAAAGAAGGAGTTGGTGATGAAAGAGTATGGGATTCCGGAGGAGCATGTGTTTTGGAGTCGCAATACGAGCTTCGCAAAGGGGGTAATGCGGGTCACGAAAGGTAGGGGCGTGGATGTGGTGGTCAACTCGCTGAGTGGGGAGGGGTTGGTGGCGAGTTGGGGGTGCGTGGCCGCGTATGGGCGGTTCATCGAGATCGGCAAGCGGGATATCATGGCGAACGCCAACTTGCCGATGGCGGGCTTTGCCAAGAATGCATCGTTTATTGGCTTCGACGCGACGACCTGGCACAAGGCCCGTCCAGCGGAGGCGAGGGAGAGTCTGGAGAGGTTGGTGGTGTTATTTGGCAGTGGTGTGTTGCACACGGCCAGGCCGCTTCATCTGTACGACATTGGTGAGGTGGAAGATGTATTCAGGTTGATGCAAGATGGAAAGACGGCGGGAAAGATTGTCATGCAAGTGCGGGACGAGTCGGTGGTGAGGGCGACGCTCGAGACAAAGCCGAGCTTTTTCCTCGAGGCCAACGCGACCTACGTGATTGCTGGCGGTCTGGGTGGGCTCGGACGGAGCGTAGCCCGATGGATGGCTGACCGCGGCGCAAAGAATCTGGTGTTGCTATCGAGGTCCGGCCCACGGACCGAAGAAGCGCGCGTTTTCCTTGCCGAGTTAAAACACCGAGGTGTCAGGGCCGAGGCACCTGCTTGTGATGTCACGGATTTAGATGCCATGAGGAAGGTGTTTAACATTGACCTGGCCGACATGCCGCCGGTCAAAGGATGCATCCAGGGGTCCATGGTTCGCCGGGATGAGCTTCTTGAGAATCTGTCATTCGACGCATACAACCAGGGTGCGGCGTGCAAGACCATCGGTTCTTGGAACCTACACTCGGTACTACCCAGTGGCCTGGACTTCTTCATCCTCCTCTCCTCTGCCTCGGGTCTCGTTGGGCTGCGCGGTCAGACCAACTACAACGCCGGAAACACATACGAGGATGCACTTGCGCGGTATCGTGTATCCCGTGGGGAGAAGGCCATCTCCTTGGACCTCGGTGCCATGATCGATGACGGATTGTTGGCCGAGAATCCCGAGCTCCTAAAACGTGTTCTTGTGTATGGTGCCCTAAACCCTGTGACGCGCCGCCAGTTCTTCGCCATCCTCGACTACTTTTGCGATCCAGCGCGACCAATTGCGAGCCCAGCAGCGAGCCAGGTGGTCATTGGTCTTGGGACTGGCGGGGGCACCGGTCTCGACGCCGTCGATCTTGGCAAGTATCCCATCTTCCGACACATGGCGGTTGAGGCGATGAAGAACGGCGCAGGACAAGGTGGCAGCTGCGAGGAGAATATCAACTATACCGAGCTGATTGCGGCATCTCCAACCCTCGTTGATGCGGCAAACATCATCGTTGACGCTCTCGTCAATCGGCTGGCTCGGTCGCTTTCTTCTATGGAGGGAATCGAGGTCGATGTGCACAAGCCGCTGCACACATACGGCGTGGATTCGCTGTTGGCAATTGAGTTGAGAAAGTGGATGGCCAAGGAGTTCAAGGCCGACATTGCCGTTTTCGAGGTTGTTGGCGGTTCAACCTTTTCGGCGCTGGGTGTGCTTGCAGCGGGACGGAGTGGGATCCAACATCCTGCTTGGCATAGTTAGGGGCTGCCTGCATGCAGATAGACAAAATTAAACAAATTAGACATCTAGGTGCGCTCTGGAGGTCTGAAGGAATCCAACAACCAGCAAAGACGAAGTTCGAACACGCAAAGAAGTCCACAAGCGCCAAGAATCTCGGAAGCTGCGCGGGAATGATGCTGAAGGCCCAAGCTCCAAAGAGGCCCAAGCTTGGACAAGAAAGTTTCAGCACGTGACCACGCATCCGTGTTAACGAGAAGAGTCTGCCCCGCGACGCGACGCGCTGGTTGCGCTGTGCAACATTGCTGAAGAAGCCTGTCGGGCATCAATCGAACAGCCCAAGTCCAGTTCGGGTGAGAAAAATGACCGACCCTTCAGATGCCCCATGGTTTCTCAACCAGTGGCTTTTTGGTTCGAATCATGGCCAACCAAAAAAACGAACCATGTCGCTTCCGGAAATTGCAGCAACTCCGTCGAAGCGACAGCGCGTCGACAATCCTGCATGTGACGATGATGTCACGGCAACCTCGTCCGGAATGGTCCTCGCCAGACGGCCAATTCTCAATCCGACGTCACGAAGCACTAGCCAGCGATCTCGATCAATCGGTCCCGTCAAGACGACGGCGGCCCTGGGAAATCTTCGAAAGCCGGTCCGCTTTCCACCTCTGCCTGAAAATGCTGTGCCGTCACTACCAGCCGATGTCCGCAAGCTTTACAAACGCATAAGAACCATCACGTTCTACCATGAGGCCTTCATGCCTTTATCGGCTCGAGATGACATTAACCGAGCCGCCAACCGCCGTCACAGGAGGTCGTTCTTTTATGACGATAACTCGAGTCGTGCTCCCCTCAATATGCCCATCCAGACTGGTCCTCAGGCCTCCGTAAAGGAAGATGAAGCGATCGGTACCCGGCGACCAGCGCCGATAGATGCCAACGTTGAGACTGGAGACGGCGACACCGACGGAGACGATGACTCCTTGCCGCCCGGACCATCGTACGCCCAGCAACGAAGGAACCGTCAACCCAACAGCCGGGAAGCCGCTCTTGCGGAGCTAGACATGCTAGCTGATCTCATCGCTGCTGCCAATGAGTGTCGAGTCCTTGGTCGTCATGAAGCGGCGTGGAATATTCAGGTCCATTATCCGCTGTTCCAACTCGCTTTCCGCCCGGCCGAATCCTCCCACGTCCTTGTTGAGCCAGTCACGCATGCTGCCATTGCCCCGTCGTTCCTACCGCCCTGGAATACCCTACGAGCGGCTTCCGACACATCATCCGAGACAGCTGACTCTAAGAAACTTGACTTCGTGCTCGCCCTTTTTGTCGATCCTGCCCCGAGTACTTTAGAAGGGAACTGGTGGCCTGGACGGCGCGCAGAAGCCGATGGCTCCCTCGCTGCTGCGATTCGCGAGGCCGTTTCCGCCATGTCAATGGAAATTGGCGTTAACCATCTTTCGTATCCGCCGCTTCGTCTGTCGCCCATTGCCGGCATGGTAGAGACCAAGACGGGAGATGGCGGCAGCTTCGAGGAGGGTCGTCGACAGCTGGGTGTTTGCGTCGCGGCCTGGCACCAGTGCATGGCAACTTTGATGGCTTCCAGACCTTGGATGAAGGACCAACGCATTGTCACGTTTCCCCTGCTGCTGATTTTAGAGCACGATTGGAGGTTGAGTTTTGCTGTCGATACAGGCCAGTCTATCAATATATATACAGACATGTCGATCGGGGATACAAGGTCGATTTCCGGAATGTACACCATCGTCGCTGTCTTGCGAGCCATTGCCGCCTGGATTCGCGGACCGTTCTCGGACTGGATGCGGTTGCTCTTTTTAGGAGCAGAGCCTGCGCAAACCACACAACAGTGCAGATGATCTCCGTTCCATTGATAACTAGAGCCCAGGACAACCCTGCGTAAAGGAGAAACCCTCACCAGTTTGCAACGTACGCTACCACGCCCATGACTTGATCTTTTCATTGATCGGGCATCGAAGAGTTCAAGTTTGACTTCACATTAACACGCCAGGCAATGGAAATGGTTTGGCTGACGGCAACATACTGCAAATCTTCTCTTTTATTGTTGTCTGTGGCCCCAACTCCTAACCCTGCCTCGACGTCTCCGTGCTCATCTTGCACAAATCTTTAACCTGCGGTTTCCCGCCACTCAACAGTCCTACGACTGAGTAACCGAGGCAATGTCACTTTCGCAAAGAACCTTAGTCCCCGTCAAGCACCCGGACCCAAACGACGCCTGGCAATCAATGCAAAGCCCCTTGCGGCTCCTGTCGCAGCCACTCCCACTACTCGCCCGCCTGATCGGGTGCCAATCATTCGGACACGAACCCGAGCAAAACGGCGCCGTACCAACCCATTTCTGCGTGTATCGATACAACGGCAGACTGCAACTGCACACGACGCGATACGGACCTTCTGCATTGTCCTGGGCCGCTCTCGTGCGTGTGGCCGGTGTGACGCAGACGTGATCACTGGGTCGAGCCTCACGCCAAACATAACCCTGCTTGCACGTGTCGGGGCCAAATGGTCCGCCACCAGGCTGGACGCGGGAAGCGGCGGCGGCGTTGTCCGCGCGTGCTTGGGTACGGATGTCGGGCGTCACGCAAACGTGGTCGTTGGGATAAGCTTCGCGCCAGACATAGCCTGGGCCTAGAGCATTAGTTTTGGATTCAGAAGGATGAAGGGGAAATCCCCGCACCTTGCAGGCAGGTGTCCGGGCCAAAGTCACAGGAGCCGGCAAGGGCACCGGCGAAGAATGCACCGAGGCTAAGGAGGCCGAGTGTGAGTCTCATTTTGCTGAACCTTGTGGTCGTTCTGTAGAATCAAGGATGTGGATACTTGATGATTGGGCAGTGTCGTGTAAGAAACTCGATGAGAAACTGCAGGACGCAAAGGTGGTATAAATGCATTCTTCACCGACGACATGAGTTCTAGAAATACAACAAATGTAGGCCGTCGGCGAATGACTGCCCTAGGGGTTGGTCTGCCTTGCCTGTGTCTACCAATTTCGGTGAAGGGCCAGCCGCAAAAAGCTAACGGTGCACCGAAGTCAATTAAGAATTGGTATTGGGCACTGCAGAAACTGAACCAGCCAATCAGGATCGCGTGTTTGGGTGTTTCCGAGGCTGAAGGGTTCTACAATCGTGGCTTAGAAGTCCGCCTCTTCATCGGGATAGGAAGACTCGCTGTCGCATTGGCTCTGTGACCATGGGTTGGACCGTGCTCGACTACAGTTCAGTGACGCAACATGACAAAGGGGGGTTGCTCAGACCAAAGGTCAGCTGGGTTTTTGGGCTTGCTTTAGGAGGTAAAAACTGATAGTCTTGGAAACAGAGACAGATTCAGGTAGGCATCAATAGGGGAATACGGAGCGAGTCATTTCGCAAGCGCGAGGAAACACAAACGGTCCAAGAGCGCCTTATGAAAGTTTGCGTGCACGTGGAGACCAATTCATCTTGGGATCGCAAGTCAAAATGCCAGTTGAGATGCACTTCAAAGCGCTGTAGGTCTTTCGTACTTGTCAGCCAAATACAATTAGAGCGATGCCACATGCAAGAGCGATGTGTGTCGTCGAGCAAAAAAAGAAAATCGGAAAAAAAGAAGCTGCCCAGTGGCGGGCTTGAACCGCCGACTTTCGCATACCAGGATACACTGGTGAGGTGTATTAGTACGACACTCTGACCAACTGAGTTAACCAGGCTTGAGCTTCGATATACCAGGGTCAATGACACGCTACACAAACCCCCCAGACAGTGATTTGCAGCAATTTTTGGGTGGGGATCGGGAATGCAACCCAAGAGGATCGCTGGCTTGGCATGACCTTGAGCGAGCTTCAATTGTTGACCAGACCAGATGTCGCAACATGATCTCATCGCAACCTCGGATCCTCGCCGAAGATGTTTCCGCTACGCAGGAGAGATTGCATCCTTATATCTCGAATCCTTTTCCGCTCATCTGAGGAATGTCGAGGAGATGGGTTTTTGACGGGTGCGCTGCACTGCGGAAGACCGCCAAGATACTGGTTCGCACGCCCAGCCGAACCGTCCGTCCTCACCTTTGTCCTCAACTAGCCTTGCCTATTCGGGAGATCTCAAGCCGATAGTGTCCCCCAGGGTTTGATGACATCGCCAGCTAAGCCTCAGGCTGCCTCAGGAGCAAAGTGATGATAAACTCAAGCCTCTTCCAACGGTTATGTTATTTGCCTCTGAACTTCATCATCGGCGCCCGAGAATCCATTACCCCAGAAAAAATCGCTTACCACCTCCAAATTCCAATGGAGACACCCGAACTCGACGCCGCCTTGTCCACACGATATCTCGTCGGCCGCGCCGCCACCGCCAACGCCAATCCACGAGGGAAACACCACCGCCGCCCGCTCGGATGGGAACGCAAAAAACTCGTCAAGGCCGACGGCTGGCGTGACGATGGCTACGAATACCAAAATTATCTGTGGGATTTACAAAAACGGGAAAACCCCATTCCCTCCGCACCCTTACCCTCCGCCAGCGGCAGGCTAGAAAAACCCCATTTCATGACGCTGTTTCTGGTGCACCAAAAGCGGAATCGACGTATTTCTTATCGATGTGGATGCGAGTATGATGATCCATTTTTGATCAACGAGGCAAGGTTAAAAGTGTGGAGGGGAGATTGTCAGGGGGCCATGAAAGATGGGTTGGAGATGGCAGAGGGGGGTGACGATGATGAGGACACGGTTATTGGGGAAGATGAAGGAGAAGGAATTGATGGTGCACTGGGGGGAGGGGAGGCGGCGTTGGCGACGGTTGCCAGAGAAGAGCCGGTTTACACAGTCAGGTATCGCCCGAGGAGGAGGAAAGCTCCATCACGGACGGGAGGAGCCGTGCTTACACCTGTCGGGACTCTGGACGGTGGTGAGATTGACGGCGATTGGCGCAGTGACTGGGAGTGGGAGTTCCTCGCTAGGGAAAACGCAAGAAGTTGTCGATGCAGATCAGAGAGCGAGGTGAATAGTGATTGGACCGGTGTGTCCAGCACTTGCGAGTGGGACATGGGTAGCGAAGCGCTAGGCAGAGAGCACAACTCGTTGTGATTCCTTGCCGGGAGCCCATTCTCGACAGTTATTGAAAGTTACCTACCCAGGAAACAACAAGCATGAAATAATGTGCCACAGGGTGAATTCAACAAGAACGCCGCCGTGTTTGCTTCCCAAAATGAAGAGAAAATACCAAAGTGCCTTTAAGTAATTACAGTGCAACTCCACAGATGAGTTTTCTCGGGTTCCCTGCAACCTATTCTCCAATCCCCGAGCATGACTGTACCCAACACCTATACAACTCCGCGCCCTTCATCCAAAATGTCTCATCTCATCCAAAACACTTTTTCAAATCATCTTACAGATCCCCACCTTCATAATCTGCTTGCCCACCGTAACAAACATACCAATGGGCGTCACAAACAGTGCTGTCCCAATAAAAATCTTGATCAACAGTATAAACGTTGCCATCGTCACCGCCACGGCACCAACCAGGACTTTTTCATGAAACTTGAGATTCCCGTCGCCTCTGACCGCGTGGCCAAATGCCACAAAGATATCCTGCATGAACTTGAGCGAGTGCGTATACGTGTTCTTTTGCATCGCGCCAACTGGAACGCCAAAGAGAATCGACGTGATCAACCAGCTCCAGATCCAGCCTTTTTCTTCGCGCGTCGATTCCGGACCGGGTTGGAATTTTGTCCACAAGCCGATGAGGATGAAAGGTAAAGCTACGAGTCCGAGCCCGATCAGGTACAAGGCCCTTTTGAATATGACTCGAGCAGAGTGAGGTCGCTCTCCGCTCCACTCGAGGACGTAGCCTACAGCGCCGTGAGCGACTCCACCCTTCTGTCTGGCCTCGTCGAGGAGATCGGTCTCGACGAGATAGAGGGTGGCGTAGTTTGGACATGTCATGTTGGCGACTAGGTTTGCTAGCGACATGAGGACGTAGGGGATGACGGTGAGACTGCTCTGGGTGAAGCCAAAGGCGGCGAACTGAGCCTTGCTGGCTTGATACACAGTCAAACCACCGGCGATAATCTGGGCGAGGGAGGCGGCGATTTTGACAAAGTTGTAGTCGCAGCTGATGACGTTGGAGTAGTAGCTTCTCGCAGGCAGCTTGAGCCGAGGTCCGACTTCAAGAGGCTGGACCGGATAGTCGGGAGGAAGAATCGTCAAGTCGTAACCTTCTGGTAGTCTGATGAATCCATGAACGGATGCGTTGACACTGGACAGGGAAATGGGAGTCGTTGTGAAGCCTGTATCCAGTGGACGTTTTGATATCAGCGCTATCCAACCACATACCGGAATCCGGACTGTCGAGTCCAGTCAACCGTCTCAGACAGAAGTAAACATACCCTGGAGGTTGTTGTCATAAGTATAAACGACCTTTCCTTCTTCATTGAGACCCGCTTTGTATACGCAACAGAGCGCCCCCGCTCGACGGGCCCGCTGGAGGGCATCGCGACCAAAGCAAGCCTGCTTGCCGATGATTCGTAGCGCAGAGTAAATGCCCTTGTATGGCATGAGCAATGACCACAGCCCGGCGTCCCCCGCCGCGATGGGTGATGAGCCCGGAGAGATCAGGACTGTGATGGCATGGGTGAGGTAATTGACGAGGAAGACAGTCAGCGTGTCGGTAACGGTAGCCTTGCGGCATATTACCTCCTGGTCGGATGCCATTGACTTTATACCGCCGAGGACGGTGGCTGGAATTGGGTTTATAAGATTGATGAACGAGAGCGACAAGTTTTCGTGAAGGGAAGAGTTGAAGGTGACGTTGCAAAGTGAAAATTGTCAGAGCCTTGTGGTTCAGCTCCGGTCTTAGCGCCGAAACCCCGGACGCAGACTCATGCATGGCATCGGCTGCCGCATCCCCTGCATGGGGATCGGGACTTTACCGGAAAAGAGTCTCATTGGTTGGGTTAATTAGGACAGCCATTTGCACTGTGATGGAAAGGAACCCTCATCATGTTCAGAATCGTCTTGGAGTATTCACCCGTTCAGTACATATAGAATTCTCTTTCCTTCTTTTTCAAAGGTCAACCGTGGGGTTGGCTTCCATTCCAAGGGAGCGGCTGAATCTGAGACTCATGCGGCTAATAACCGCCTGGCTCCTGCACTGGCGCTTGCTGTTGCACAGCCCCTGAGCCTAACGCGCTTCTCAGCGAATCAAGTAAGTCTTTGGGTGTTGCAGCGTTCAACTCACCGACAACTAGGATTGGCTTAGGTAAAATGTTCAGCTCTATCACTTCTCTTTGCAACAGTTAAGAACAATGTCCAGTTGTTTTTTTAAATTGATGAAAACTCCATTTTTTTTCTCTCTCTCTGCCTTTTCCTTTTCCCTCCTCCTTTTTTTTTTACCTGCCCGTCCTTGGTATGAACCTGCCTTAGGCTCCGCCATAATAGCATCGCCTAGGCAACGCCTAGTGATGACCTCAATGCACGACATGGCAAATAGAGACCAACAGGGCATATCCCACCAAGCTGAGGTGTGTTCTCGCAGCGGTGGATGCAAACTACCATCTATCTACCTGCATCTTAGGTACCTACGATATAGGCAGTAGGTAAATATATGTAACAGCCTTTCTTCAATCCTGGAAAGGGCAAGCAACAGCCAGGGGTTCACTGGACAGTTGCACAGACAATGGGGTAAACAAAAGCCCCGACATAGGACCCCGATCCGATTCGATCGAACCCACTCGATCGGACCCGGGAGAGCATCCGTGGCAAGAGGGGAGCCGGCATCGGGAGGATCCTTGAACAATGACTGGAGTGGAGTGAAATGCGGACAGAGGGCCCCCTTTATCACGAGTCATTGGATGTGCAGATTTTGAGCAACCCATCCGTTACCGGGAGAAGCTTGGTATTGTTAACGGATCATCTCAGCGACGAGCGTGAACAGTTCGGACGGGCGGAGATCAAGGCGAGGGATGAAGCCGGCAGATCAAAAAACAAACTTGCTCTGTTTCCATCAATCCAAGGCCTCGGATCTTGTACCAAGTGGCGTGCAAGCTGGATACCTCCAAGTTTTGTGGGGAGAGTAAGTGAAATAGTAACGGATTGTTGTAAACCAGCCTGGTTGTCTGCGACGAATCTGGGCACACGAAATTTCCTTTTTCGTTCGTAGTCCTGAGCTGGGGTGAGCTGGAGTGATCTGTGGCTGATTTGTCCTGAGCTTTCCCTAAGCTTTTACTAATTCTTCCCTGAGTTGGCCCAAATTTAGGACCGTCTATCATATACTAGAATATTCTCGCATAACTATTGTATCATATGCCATCCCGAATTCCGAGCTAGGACATCACGTTCCATTCTAGGGCATATACTGGTATATTTTGCGACCCCAAAATTCGGAGCCCTTTAGGCCAAGATTTTGTCACAAACTACCACTGCGCCAAAAACATGGGATCCAACTGCTCTTCGACTGTGGCAATTGCTCTTATATCTGACAGACTTGGGCTATTTTGAAGAACGGTCCCGGGAAGGGAAACTTTGGTCGGGGGCCGAGGGTTTCGGGCCGCGGGACCTAAGAAAAGGTACGGTAAATAGCTAGCTATAAGAGCTGTCAAAGAAGTACTCCTGTGAGGGACTTGGTTCCACACGCAAGAAATAAAGTTCTGTAATGCTGTATCAGCACTGGGGCTACAGTCACCATAGGGTAGGGCATATGTCAACAACAAGAGTATGATTGGGCACCCTGGGAGACCACGCCTTTCCCGCCATGCGCTACAATGCGCTTGGTATTCTTTGCAAATGGAGAGGTGGCTCTATCGGGGCTTTGCACCGGTGTATATGAAGGTCCCTGAACTGAATGTGGCTGCAGCGCCTGTCAGGGCACAAGTTAGTCAGCGATACCCTTTTGCAGGCAGGCAGGCAGGTCCCTTTTGACCCCAACGCCCAATTAGAACAGTAAAATCTTAACTACACCTAGATCTTTGACCATTTTTTTGTTAGCTACCTAAAGTTAGGAAATTTATGCAGCATCTCAATACTACAAGCCTGCATAATATACTCACGGGCAGACAATCACCGTTTTTGCTGTGAGCCATGAAGCAAGAATCCTGCTGCTTAAACATGATTGCCATGCATAACTACTTCAAGGTTGGAGTCTCGTGCGGATGAGGAGACCTGGAGGGATCTTTGAAAACTGCTGCCGATGAATTATCACATTTAGTGTCACCCTCACCCGCTTTCCATTCAGCGGCGAACCATCTGCTGCAGTCTGCGAATATGGTGTGATGAACATGTCAGCACGGTCGGTTATTGAGCCGCCCCCGAGCTATATACCATCTATAAGCAACAACTATCCCCCCTTATATGCCTGTGCCAGCTACTACATCACCAAGACAACCAGATCAGCAGAAAAAGAGGAGAGAAAAAAAACACGGGAAAATGAAAGTCCTCATTTCAACCATGGCCTTTGCGGGTCATGTCAACCCTATGCAGCCACTTTGCCGCGAGCTCGTCCGCCGTGGCCACCAGGTCGTCTGGCTCACAGGCGACGAGTTTGAGGCCAAAGCCACGATCGCCGGGGCGAGTTTCCGCGCCGCTTCGAGGGACTCGGTCACATACGACATTACCAATGCTGTCCCCAGTTACGGTGCCGATGGTGCACATGCAGGTGAAGGCGCTTCTCTGGCTTCTGCCACGGCTGTGCTCCGTCGGCTCCTTCTTGACCGTGTGCCTGCACAGGTGCACGACTACCAGGAAGCGCTGGCTGACTTCCCTGCCGATATTGTGCTCGTCGATCTAGCAGCGTACGGCGCTCACTGCTTGCGCGAGCTTACAGGAATACCGTATGCCACACTTGGGATCAATCCTCTGGTTACCCCGGATCCCGAGATTCCTCCCTGGGGCTTCGGAAAGCAGCCACCCGCGACTTTCTTGGGTCGCTGGGCAAACAAGTTTGTACATGCTGCCGCCGCGGTGCTGCTCTACCCGAAACTGAGCAAAATACTGAACGAGAAACGCGCAGCCGTTGCGTTACCGCCGTTATCCTCCAGCACTGCCTTCTTGGACGCTGCGAGATCCGACATGCTGCACATCATGCCCACAACGCCGGCGTTCGAGTTTCCTCGCCGAAACCTTCCTCCCTCGGTCAAGTTCGTCGGACCGCTCCTCCCAATATGGGAAGACGAGAACGGGATCACTCCCGATTGGTGGGGAGAACTCGTTGCCCGCCCCAAGTCCTCCGTCGTGCACATCACTCAGGGCACCGTCACCGCCGACACGTCCAAGCTGATCAAGCCTGCTCTTTTGGCATTGTCTGCCCATCCTGAGCTTCTCATCATCGTCACGAATCCCGGCTCCCCCAACGACGAAATAACAGACATGCCGCCCAACGCACGAGGCGCGAGCTTCGTTCCGCACTCCCGCCTCCTACCCCATGTAGGTGTGATGGTTACCAACGCAGGATATAACGGGGTTCTCGCCGCGCTATCCTATGGCGTCCCGCTCGTCTGTGCCGGCCGGACCGAGGACAAGGCCGACGTTAGCAGTCGAGTTGCGTGGTGTGGTGCCGGGATCGACCTCGCCACAGACACGCCTGCTGTCGAGGCGATTGAAAAGGCCGTTTTATGCATTCTCAGGGAAAGCAAGTTTCGGGATGCGGCAGCACGTGTCGCAAAGGATTTCGCAAGCCATGACGGCCCCAGAGAAGCTGCTGAACAGCTTGAGAAAGTCGTCAAGCATTTGTAAGCAAACACATTTGCAAACTTCAAGCTAAATATATATAGGAGAATGGGGGGGGGTTCCAGTTGGGGAAAGTTCAGTTTGGCATTTAAAGGCGCCGATTGGCTGGCTTCATTACAACTCTCGCGTACATTGTGGTTGCGCTGTGTGTGCTCCGGCGAAGAAAGTGAACACCACTGACGACGCGCGAGTGTGTTGGGAAGTTGTCTGGATAGCTGCGAGGAAAAGGCCGACAGAGTTGCTGGAGATAGTTCAGAAGATTGGCAGGAAGTCCACAGAAGAGCATGACCCTTCCGCGTATTGGACCATCGCTGTCAAGCTAGGCAAAGCAGAGCGCTGAGACATTGATGGTTGGCATTTCGCAGGATTTGAAGGTATTGGCCGCACACCAGCTGTTTCGAGCCGCAATGCGGAAAGATGTGGAGCTGGAGCTGGTTGGATGTGCCTCCATCTCTGCTCGGCTCGGGGTTGGACGAGCAGTCCGGCACCGCTAACCAGTTCGGAGACGGGAACCGGATGTTTAACAATTTCGGGGGGTCGCCGAAGAATATTGAGGGCGGTAACTCTGAGTCTGGTGGAGGGGGTTATGAACATTATTATGGCCTGCCCAAAGAGTCGACCAAGTGAAGTACCGGTACTTTCTTGAGACATTAAGCGGAACCCTAACCTTGAGAGTAAATACCTAGTTAATAATATCAATTGCATTTTCTGCATAGCGTTAGTTTCCTGTTCAACCCAGTAGCTTTTGTATCTGACGCTCCACGGAACCAGCCAACAGCCCCCAAAGTCAACCGCGTAATTGCCTTCGCGCGCAATGAGGACATCGTCAATCGCGCCCACATCTTCGCGCGACTCGACACCGTCCTGCCGCCGACGTCCGAATACCAGAGGGCGAGCCTATGTTGGATAGGGGGTTGCGGGTTTATTTGGGGTGGAAAGGGTTGAAGGGGGATGATGGGTAGGAGAGGCAATGGGCAACTGAATGCTGGTAGTAATTCATATTTACCAAGCTGTTGGCATCCGCGGATAACAAAGTCCAACCTGCCGTTACCAAGGTGCCTACTCATTCGGAATTGCCGTTGTATCCGAGTCTGTGGTGGACCTGTCGCAGTGCCTTTGTCTGCCTTCCAGGTTGCCTTCTTAAGAGTACGTGATATGGTATCAAGTAAAGAGGTAGAAGAAACGGAGGGGCTAGATGAGAACGTGGATCGCCGACAAGAGTTAAGTCACCGGTCTAACTTGGCGGATGCATTGATAAACATCCCAAGCCGCTTCTAGATTGATCGGGGGATTTAGACTTGGTTCTCGCGTGAGAAACGTGGCCCACGCCGCTATGCATGAACAAACGGGACGGCCTGAAGCTGCCGGTGATCGCCGCTTCAGGGGCACGGAAAACTACACTCTAGGCCACCACGGGTAGAGGCGAAAAGGGCCTTCAAAACAGCTAGGGCTTTGGCGGCGAGTCGGCGGCACATCTTCCTGCTCTCACGGCACGGCACTGTTTGACTTGCTGTGACGCACCATCATCAGCCACCGGATATCATGGGCAGAATGAGCGGCTCGGCAGTGTGGTAATGACGAAAAGACGGGACGAGCTCACAACGAGACGGCCAAATATAAATGCTGGGCGATGGCCGTGGTTCAGCGATGGTTCAGCATCGGCTTCGACACACAGGACAAGAAAAACAAACTTCAGTCTGTTTTACGCGCAATTACAACAAGCATCCACATTACCAGCTTTCTTTGAATAATACCTACACGATGAAGTATATCATCGCAGCTATTGGCCTCGCTAGCCTCACGACAGCCTGGCGTCCGTCGACCCGAGCCAGCACTGCCGTCAACTTCACCAATTTTGCCGTATCCTGCGCAGGGGGTACGTGCAGCTACTCAACGGATATGACACTAGTGCCCGAGGGCCTGGTCGTGTCTTGCAAGCACTCGACAACGGGCGCCACCATCCCGACCAACACGCGCGCCTGGTCGTGCAGCAACCCGCGCATCCAGCTGCGCGTCAATAAGCTGCCGGGCCCTTCGTTCGCCTACCGCATCGTCGTCTCAGACGCCCGCATCGACGGCCAGCCTGTCAATTTTGCGTACCAGTCGCCCTTGGCGCAGTGGCCAGGGGATGCCTCCTACGTCGGCCCTTCGTCGTTTACGGCTTCTTAGATTCTCGCATGTTAGAAGGTTCTATTGGACGGAAGGGGGGTCAGGCGAGTTTAGAGCGATGCACTGTGGAGCATAGACTGTAGTGCATAAGAGAAGAAATGGTATAGACTAGAAAACAAATGGTTACTAAGTATCTATTAGAGCGCAACTGCTTGCTCTGCAAAGAACTATAGCGAAACTCATTCACAATACGAGCGCGAAATTGAGTACGATGGGGGGACCTTTATGCCAATATGCCTCTGCTTACTCCACTCTGGAGGCTCCTTAAGAATCCCATTCAACGGCTTTGGCTTCTCTTCCCTCTGCACCACAGAAATAATAAGAACCCTTCATCCCGGCCCCTCGGCTAGGGAACACTCGTCGATAAAAGCAGCCAAGAAGGTTGCCACTTTATCTGTAATTTGTGACGAATCTGGTTGTACACAGAATCTCCATCTTCGTACCTTGGTGGCCCACCTTTGCTCACCCTAGACTTAGACTAATTACCATTTACGGGCCTGTGCCTCAGCCTGCGAATTGCTTTAGCTCTAGCCGAGGTGGCCCAGAACCGGTCCCATATGTAGCTCTAAGGCTTCGGGAGAAGGTCTCGGGAGAAGGTCCGAAAATTTGGTGGTTGGACTAGTTTCGTCAGCTTCTGCTGCTATTGATTAGCCTCTTCCTCAGGTAGGCAATAGCCCTTTCAGCATCGAGACTGCTTCTATTGTCGTATTTACATCGCGTGCATTGTGGTGAAGCGTAAACAACCCTGTATTCAGCGTGGCTTGTGCTGGTTGCCGCCGCGTGCCGGGCCAATTTCTGGGGTCGCAGCGATGTACCGTCGGACTGGGCCTGGCCGTTGAGGTGGATACACTCGTCTTGAATTAGAACCAGCAGAGGCACAGCAGCTCGCTGCGCTCTACGAAGGAAAAATGTCTATCCGCACTGGGGTCTCATAGCTTGGGGTGGTTCGCCTCGGTTTGTTATATAGGCTTGGCACCTCCTGCCACAGGGATAGCGCCTCGGGCCGAAAAGCTAAGCCTAGGGAATGACCGTAGACTACGGACCCAGAACGGCCACCAGGCTCCGAGAAATGTTCTCTTGGCTATCCTAGTATAATCTTTCTGATCCCTCTGGCAGTGGTGCAGTGTTTCTATCCCGCCTTCGTTGCGCTGCTGTTTGTTCTGTAAACGGGAGGACACCTAGAATAATGGTCCCTGTCCCAGTGTCTTGTGTAGATGCGGGCGAAAATCGTCTGTATTATATTACCATTCATGTAAATAATTGTGCTACCGTCACTAGGCATGAGGGGTTGAGCGGGTTATGTTTCTTATGATAGATAGATTTGAAGTGAACGCATTCACCTACCTTGAGTCCGCGACTTTTTCCCCAACAAGATACTGGCAGCCGGGGGTGCTGAGCAAGCCTGCCAAGATCGATGGGAACGAAAATACCCAACGAGCTGCCCGGTCAGTTTGCTGCGTACCGCCGCCATTCGAAGACGCTTGAAGGGTTTGTTTTAACAAAAAAACTTAAAAACTCGACGTCAATTCCGAAAAAGGACCACACGGGACGACTTTGTATGCCGCGGCCGCCCGAGGGGGCCGGGCACATACAGAGACCCGGTAGTCAGGGGCGAATTATAACGCCAGCTAGACGAAGCTCGAATCGGCCAGCCGCAGTGTGTTTCTCTGGTAAGAGATGAATACTGAGGGAGCCCGGTTGCTGGGTGAAACCCGCTGGGCAAGATTGTTGCTTCAGGAAAGACGCAAGCCAACTTGGGCTCTCAATTTTCGACGCGTCAAATTGCACGGTGATTGTTGAGGAAAGAGCAGACCACAGAAGGACAGGCACGAACTCTGGGGCCTACAGCACTCCACGCAAAATTTGTCAATAGCCTGAGGCAGCAAAGGCGGAGAATCCTTCCTCTTTCTGCCTTCCCGACTTCTTTTCCCTTCTTCCTATCTTCGGTTGCGCCACATCGGGTTGTCACCTTGACCCAAAACTCCAGAGAAAAGTTCAACACCCATATTACGTGGAAAGCAGACCACCCGCCACTTCTTGGAGCTTGGCGATCTGCCGTGAATAAATTACAACGTCCCTCCCCTGTGTGGACCCAATGCCATTCAAGTGGCTATCTCGACCGATTGCTGTGACAAAGTAGCTCTAGACCAAACCCGCTACATCATCCCGCTGAACGAACGACGCCATCTGTTCCGGCCCGAAAATGCTCATCCCCTCCAATCCCGAGGTTCTTCACATTCAGGACAGACAATGCCGAGTAAAAGTCAGATCTGACTTTTAGGAGCTGGCCTTCTTGGCCGGGTAGAGGGTTCTCCCATGTTGTAACAAGGAGGCAAGTTGACTTGTCCTCCACGGTGCGATTGTCTAGGATCGCGAGTGCCCTGTTGAAAATGGGCGGTTTCAGTTTCTGCTGGGCGAATTCCCAGATCTCCTCGGCGGTCTTGCCGAGAAAGGGAAATGTCGACTGTGCGGGGACCGGGATTGTAGTTGGGCTGTCAATGGTTGAGGGATCGATGTTATTAATGAGGACTCCTAGGCCCTGAACATCAGTTTCCTGTCCAGCCTGTTGGAAGCACGTAGGCAGTGGTGGTGCGTACCCACGTCATGGATGCCCTCATCAGCAAATTCGGGCACACTGTATGCCTTGCGAAAAAAGTCGTCTAGGATATCTTGCGGGATTCTTGCAACACAAAAAACCGCTGTGTTGTCGTCGAGTGCCATTCTGGACAATTGGGTTTGTATGGAGGTCAAGTTCGGTTGAGCACATCGCAATGTTGTGGAGGGGAAGGCGTTTCAAATTGACGAAAGGAAGCGGGATGACGTTAACAGTCTCTGGGCGCAAGATATGACTGGACAATGACCCTACTGGAGCGCCACCCATCCTAGAGAGCAGGTGCAAGAAACAAATCCATGAATCCGCACCGCTCGGTCCGTCGAGTACCTAGACAAAGTAAAAAAAAAAAATAGAAGAGGAGAGTACGTGGATTGAACACGTGACCCTTCGAAACATGCACAACATGAAATCATGGTGGACACTGCAGTCGAACGCTCTACCACTGAGCTAACTCTCCTTGCTCCTTATTGTTGGGGTTTTATTGATAGGCAAGCACCTGATCTGGGGGGATTGGGGACTGCGAACCTGAAAGGTGACCATTCTGTGCTCCCGACTTTCCGACTGATTCTAGTCCTGACGTGACCCTGCTAGAAGCACACCTTTGGTCAAGAAACGTTGCTATCTATAGTTCCCATGTTTCTTCCTGCGAAATTCGAGAGGGCGGCTCGATCTCCACTGCAGTAGCTTGACCCCAGGGGTTCACTTGACATTTTCAACATGGAAGGTGAACCTTTTGCAAAGTTTCGCCGGAGGTGAACCGCACATGTAGGGTTGGAATGCCACATTTGCTCATGTTTTCCCAGCACAAGTTTTACATCATTTACGGCTAATGCAGCGGCCTCTCAGCCAACACCTTATTCAGGTGATGAATCTAGCTTGCAGGGGGCGACCTGCACACAGAGGGTGCGTAAACGACTGCTCATCTGAGAACCAGGGCTTGGGCATCAGAATTGATCTAGTTCGGTGCACTTTCTGCAATTAACCCTCCAAGTTGGATCGAGGCGCAACAGGTGATATTTATCGGACTGCAGGCAGCCATTTCATTTCAGGGTGGATGACTGCCGGGTTGGGCTGTGAGGACTCAACTCGCTGGAACGGAGTTGGGATTATCACGCGTCTTGCAATTTCCGGTCACGTCAATGAACCCAAACAGAACTGTCAGAGATCAGCCACAACGTTGCTTCAGCCTGCCTCTTACCCCGGAGCATGCTGCCGGCATACACTGTCAGATTTCTGATGTAGCAGACAGCGATACCCTCTCGAATGAGGACCGTTGCAGTTTAGGGCTTACCAACCTCGGACCGCTATGGCCATCAAATTGCCAGTCTATGCTTGTTCGGGAGGCTTATCCACTGAGTCCACTCCGCCTCCAGCGGGCTGGGATGCAAGACATGGAGCCGCGGAGCCGGAGTGAGATTTTGGCAAGCTGCGGCCCGGACATGAGACTGATGGCCCAATCAGCAGACAGCAATTTGTCAGGGATACGCTGAATGCGACTTTGCGAGACGCTCATGAGGCTATGCATAGGTATCCAGGATACCAGCCAGGAATTGAAATGACGGATGTGTTTGCGCGTCTTGTTGATCTGCATTGCGGCGATGAGGACTGGACTCTTGGCCCTTGTTGACGAGGCTTCATCAATGTCTGTTTGTGAGGATATAAAGCAAGACTTTGGTCTTTTTCAGATGCCGAATTTCAGGACAGCTCAACTACTCCAGTGCCAAAACACGATCACCATTCGACACAAGACAAAATGCAATTCACAAACTTCCTCGCACTTTCAGTGGCGGCAGCCGGAGTGGTAGCAGGGGGTCCCAAAGACCCTTACCAACAATGGCGTGGACCCAAAGCTGGTGATGGTACGCAAATTCTCCCCAGACATTGTCATTGTCGCCGCTTTTTATCACTGCTAACACTAACACTCCTGACAGTTCGCGGACCATGTCCGTTCCTAAACACCTTTGCGAATCACGGGTTCCTACCTCGCAATGGCAAGCACATTACCCAAAAAACATTGGTCGACGGACTGTTCAATGCTGTCCACTTCGACAAGACCGCAACCGAGTTCTTGTTTGAGTTTGCCATTACCACCAACCCCGAGCCCAACGCGACTTGGTTCTCGCTTGACCACCTTACTCGTCACAATATCCTCGAACATGACGCCAGCCTTTCGTAGGTTCTCCCTCCCACGACTCGATAGACTAAAGTCACTGACAAAAACACCCCTACAGACGTCTTGATGCGGCTCTGGGGCGAGCCGACATTTTTGATCAAAAGACCTTCGATGAGACGCGTTCCCACTGGGGCACGACTGTGAATGCCCAGAATGGTGCTGCGGCCATCGTTGCCCGCATCAACACCTGCAAAGCCACCAACCCGCAGTTCTCACTTTCTGATCTTGGCGAGTCGTTTACCATTGGAGAGACCTCGACTTTTATCTCGATTTTGGGAGACCGCGAGTCCCTTACCGTTGATAGACGTCTTGTTGAGTTTTTGTTCCGTAAGTTTTTTTTTTTAGTTAGGTACCTAAGTACCTTAGTGTAAAAACATAGTAGACTAACATGGGACATGGTAGAAAATGAACGGCTCCCGACTCACATGGGCTGGAAGAGGCCGGCTGAGCCCTTCACTCTGGACAACCTGTTGGGTAACCTGGAAAGGGTCGAGACCGAGTACCGCAAGCAGCTGAACGCTTCGGCCCCGAAGAGGCGTGGCGGCAAGCGCGTGGCTCGTAAGGTTCATGGCGGTGCTACTTTGGTTTACTAAGGTTTTCACTGTCAATGCTGGAAATAGCGTCAGCATTTGGGTCACTAATCTACAGCAGACGCGGTGGGATAGCGGACAGAGCACACTATAATGTTTTAGGCTGACTAGGTGATGTGCCTAAGTTGCACAGGGTAATAATGTACAAAACTTCTTTTACATTCTTGTAGAATCCCATTTTTTTTTTAACATGCAATTACCTGCTGATATTCCCATTTTCCTCCTCTTTCACCTTATGCGCGGTTTAAACATGTGACGAGATTATTAGCCTATGCTATACACATGTGTGCCCAAAGCCGCAAAGTAGGCTGATAACGTTGATGATGTTGACATTTCTCGTTTCCCAGTGGCCTGTAAATATGTAATCCATCTCAAAGTGCCCTAACCCCAGCCATGTCTTGTGTGTACCGGTACATGCCAATGCCTATCCCTACTTGATAACACGAACAAAATCCCTTCCTCCCTCGCAGAATTAGCCACCATTACCACCAACTCTTTTTTCTTCCCCATTGAGAATTCCTCGACGTGTTCAAGTCCCCCGGGACCTCGTGCTCTCCCCCCTTCCATCCCCATTAAGTCCCCCCATACCCATACCCGTAACCTCCGGCTCGTCGGTCCTCGAAACCGGCCTCATTGGACTCAACTCCCTCGAGTCGAAAGTCCCCTCTCCGCCATCTCTTTCCGACGGCAATTCCGACACCGCCGTTGTGGGAACCGAGGGCGTCGTTGGTGTCATTTCCCGTGAGCCTCGATATGTTACATTCGCCCCGTGTCCTTGTCCGTGTCCGTTTTTATGTTCATGTTCATGTCCCAATCCCAGTCCCAACTCGGAAATAGCCGGATGTCCATGTGGAGATCCATTCATGCTGGTTTTTGGAGGGCCCACAGGAGATGGCAACTCGGCAATAGCAGGTTGTTGCACCGGTGTGATGAATTGCTGCGGGATCTGAACAAGGTCGGATTCGAGAATCGTGTCGCCGAATTCGGGCCCGTGGAGGCTCGGGCTTTCGGTGCGTTTGTCGACGGGTGGTCGGCGTCTTCGGGCGAGAACCACGGCGAGAATGAGGATGGCTACGCCAATAAGGGCGCCGACTGCAGTGCCGGCAATGGCGCCGGGTGATAGACTGGATGAAGACGACGATGGTGTCGGGCTAGGAGTGGAGGTGCTTGTACTGCTTCCACTGACGCCGATACCTGTGCCGGTTCGACTTGGGTTGACGGGGGAACTGCCGCCGGTGTTGCTGCCGGCGGCCCCACCTGATGAAGATGGTGTGCCGCTGTCGGTAACAGGCGCAAGTGGTGGTGGTGTGGATGACGTTGTCGCGGGCTGTGCTGTAGAGACGCTGGAGCTGGTCCTGCTAGTCGATGGACAAGTTGCCGTTGAAGGAACTGTCACTCCCACGGAGAGGCATTGCTATATCATGCCTGTTGTAAGTATGCATGCCCCGAGTTGTCAGGGTCTTGAGAGGGGGGGGGCTCACCGCCGATAATCTTGCCCTGGCTGCTTCCTGATCTACTGGCCCGCAGTTGACGATAATACAACACGATAAGCCGGAAACAAATTCGGCACTCGAGCACCGGCACAACGTATCACCTTGGAGACATGTGGTTGGGGTTCTGTTTAAGCAGGTTTGCTACCCGGCGTCAGGTCCATGACCGATACTGACAAAAATGGTGGGGGAACTTACCGCACATGATGGCAATTGCTGTTGCGTCGCCGCCACAAAATATATCGAAAATGCTATGTACCGACGGAACTTCATGTCGACAGCCACCTGGTGGGCATGCGAAAAGGCATTAGACGCAGACACCCGGGATGGAGGATTTGGTGTGAGGGGTTGCGAGATATAGATCACATGTCCTGAAATCTAGACCAGCAAAAAGGCCAGTCGAGATGGTCAAATCCCGGTATTGCATGCAGATCAATTTCGCGACGAGAACGCAGCTCGACGAATCAATGCCGTGTGACGGAGATCGAGCAATGCAGCCTCAGCCAATCCGGGAGCTGCATGCCAAGCCGATGCGACCCAGCGACGCGCTGGGAAATGAGGTGGCGTTCCATCCTGGTCGACAAGGTGATTGGTTGGATTAGCCAGCTGAACGGACGAATCCACGACTTTTTCGTTATCGGCCGGGGTTTCTTTTCTTTCTTTTTCTCTCGTTTTCGAGATCTTGGTTGTTTGGTTGGCACCAATGCAAAGTCAAAGTCCACCCGCATCACGCTCTGAAATCACCTTCTGGCAAAGGAACCACTTGGCGCAAAACGGCAAACTCTCGGCAAGACAGGAATACAGGAGACTGCTTCACAACCCTTTCCATCAACAAATCAAAGCCGTCGTGGCGCAATGGTTAGCGCGTCAGACTTTTACGAAAGGGAAATCTGAATGTTGCGAGTTCGAGTCTCGCCGATGGCGAAGTTTGTTTCCTTGCATCTGCAATGCCAGGAGGGCGTTGCGGCGTAAAGGTTTTTTTTTCTCTTTCTGCTTGTTGGGGGAGCTGTGGAGCGATTGGCCAAGACACAAATCTCGTGGGACAACTTGACGACCGAGCCGACAAACATTGCCGAGAGTATCTATGTTGGCTATCCAACGATAGGTTTACCACATGATCAAGTACTTGGCGCCTTCATGACTGTCATCTCGCGCCCACCTTTCAAAACCTGACTCCAGGAACATAATGCCCATAAAGCTTCATGGTGAGAAATGTTTTCGATTCATGTTTGATGCGAATCAGGGATATCCACTCTAACTAAGATCCTTTTCCTTTGCCCGTTGTAACCTCCTGCTTTTCCCCGTGCATCGTATGTTACTGATCTCTGTATCTTAATGATGTCATCTATATGTTGTGTCCGTTGACTGCACCTGATTTAGACATTCTGAGAGCTTCGTTCTAGTCTCTACACCTTGACAGTCGGGTTCGGCTCGACGGGGTTGGTGAATTGGCGCGCCTTGACAGTGGGATTAGGCTCAACAGGATTGGTAAACTGCCGCGCCTTGACCGTCGGGTTAGGCTCCACGGGGTTAGTAAACTGACGAGCCTTGATGGTCGGATTGGGCTCCACGGGGTTGGTGAATTGGCGAGCCTTTACCGTAGGGTTGGGCTCAACTGGGTTGGTGAACTGGCGCGCTTTAACGGTAGGGTTGGGTTCCACAGGGTTGGTGAACTGGCGAGCCTTCACCGTCGGGTTCGGCTCAACAGGATTGGTAAACTGGCGAGCTTTGACAGTAGGGTTGGGCTCCACGGGGTTGGTGAACTGGCGGGCCTTGACAGTTGGATTCGGCTCAACTGGGTTCGTGAACTGACGTGCCTTGACGGTGGGATTTGGTTCGACGGGGTTGGTAAACTGGCGAGCTTTTACGGTAAACGTGGGGATCGGTTCAACAGGGTTGGTAAACTGGCGAGCCTTGACGGTATATGTAGGAATCGGCTCGACAGGGTTTGTAATTTGGCGAGCCTTCACGGTTGGGTTGGGCTCTACCGGGTTCGTAAACTGACGAGCCTTAACGGTGGGATTGGGCTCGACTGGATTCGTGAACTGGCGCGCCTTGACAGTCGGGTTCGGCTCAACTGGGTTGGTGTATTGTGGGTTGGCGATTGGTGAAGCAATGACAACGCCGAAGAAAAGTGCGGCGGCACTGATGGTGGAAGTAGAGAACTTCATCTTGGAAGTTTGCGTTGGCTTGGTTAGTTGCACGTGGAATGATTGATAGCAGCTTTTACTTGGTGATTTGCAACCTGTTCGGGTTTCACAAACCTGGCGACGAAGGCTTTATACATGAGTGAGCTTTTCCCTACTTGTCACACATTTGAGTCTCCTGAACATGGACAGGCTTCGAAATCCATGATGATTCATGTTGGTTGTCAATGCGGTGGCGACTACTTACCAAAGTTCATACTTCGCCGCCCGCCGCCGCACTGTTGGTTCAGTTGGTGCTACGCTGCTTGGTTTTGTGTTCCCAAACCAGAACTCGGATCGGCGGTCTTGGACTCTTGCTCGTTGCTCACAATCAATGGCTCGTCAACATGCCTACCTCCTTGTGCTCACAGGGAATCCCACTCAAATCCGAGGGAGGATTTGGTACGAATATGTGGGAGTCGATGATATAACGATGATTTTGCTACGTAGTTCACGGGAGTAAGTCCAACTGCCATCGCATCTTGGATATCGATATATATAAGTCCAGAAGGTGACTGTTCCTGCTTTGGCGGGTCATTCGCGATGCTATTGCAACTGTGTTTTTTCTCCCCCCAAAAATACAAGTGAGAAATAACCGAAGCTCTCGGGTATTGTTGGGCTACACTTGGGAGGAGATCTGGGAGCATGGCGATGATCAAGTGGGGAATCACGAGTTTGAGTCTGAAGTCACATACTAGGAAGGAAGGAAGGTAGCTAGGTAGGTAGGTAGGTACTGAAAGCGACTGCAAGAATGTTGCATCGGCGGGTGGGCCATTCTCTCAATTCCGAGGAAATCGACATCCGGATCCCGACCTAATGGTTCCCCGGCTGGGACGGCGGTCAAATCACCGATTCTCCCAAGGCGCATACGTATGCCTTGCGGCGTTGGAGTTTTCCAATGGCTTGAAATTACCCAACAGAAATGCCATCTTACAGGGGATGTTTGATGGTCAGCATAAAAAGGGGGTGAGATTGGACCTTCTAGAATAAACCAGAACAAATCGGAAAGGCCGGAACCAGTCATGATACCTTGCGCCGCAATGGATTCGCTTGTGCATGACAAGAAAGCTTGGGCCGGCCACTTACTGGGATCTTGACAGCCTCAATCAGGTAATATCTTGAAACTGGTTTTGACACAGTTAAGAGTGTGAAGTGTCTGGCCAGCGTTGTTGGTGGTGCTTGTATGCAAATGTCGTTTGCTCAGGACTAGACTCGCGCCAAGGCCAGTAAAACGAATGGATGTGTGTGTAACGTGGATCCGTGAAACATCGCGACAGCCTTCACTTATTCCCGCCACTCAAAGCTTGCAGGAAAAGAAAGAGGAGCTGTGGATGTGGCCATTAAGTTTACAAAGCCACTACATACCTGTGGAAGAGTTCTTTAATACCAAGAGCACTAGGGTGCCCAGGTTACCCTAAACACTCAGGTGTTGCGTGCATGTGGTCCACCTTTACACAGGAGGAGAACACATGATGTTGGTTCTAGAATTGTAACAAGGTTAGCGCGGTAACCTTACCTGCAGCTTGTTGGGGGGAGTGTCAAATAGGAAGCAAACATTGGCAAATTCAAGGCCTGGCGTTGAGGTGGCTAGCGCTCTGAAGTCTGTGGTCATAGCCAACACTAGGTCTGGCGTGGCTCGGTGTGACTCTGTGTGTAACCACACTCATACTGATGTCTCAATTCCAAACTACCTACTGGCCAGAAGTCTGCGCTGGTGCTGCTATGAGCCTGCAATTGAGTAGAATTGCCCCAAGGTGAACTCGAGTCGCACAACTGTTATTACGGGAACTTTTCGACATCATTGACCCTTCCGTCACCATGGGTTCCATGTGTTCTATGAGGACAACAGTGTTTTGATGTTGGTGGTCTTGCTACGATCAATCTGCCTTGGACGCCCCCTCTTACCGGCCGTTTGGTTCCGTGGGTTGTAGGGGTGAACTGGTGCACAACGCGTAATCCCGGCCGAAAATACGCCGCAGAATTCGGGCCATCGCTCATCCTGTGGGAAGTAGTGCTGAGTCTGACCTGTCCTTGGGCTGACAACATACGTTTGTTTGCACCTTTCAGAGTGATTTTACCGTCAATACCCTGCAACGTGATGTCAGTTGCTTGAAGGTGTGCATATTTACTTTGCGGTTGCCATCTTTCTGGCGACGTTCCCAACCTGTCTGTTGCAGAAATGTTTTGGCTGCGAAAATCACATGTGGAGGTAGCCGAACCCATGTCGGCCCTTGGCCATCCCACATTGCAGATGGCGGGCAAACAAGATGGATAAACGTCAAATCCGATTTGCTTGAATACATCGTCATGCAGGCCGAATTCATTGGAATCTCTACTATATCAAACTGGTCGAGTCCATGATGTTGATTGGACGTTGTGGAGGCGTGGTGATGCCAAACAGGTAGGTAGGCAGGTAGATGCACCATAAAAATGGCGTAGTAAACCGGTTTCTCCGGCTGCTCCCCGTGAGCCGCTGTACCACCCAAGCGGATCTCGTGAAGATGACTGAACCAAGAACCCGTTCGGCGGACATTGGGTTTTTGGGTTGCATTTTCGCACATTGTCAGCCATCGCCTCGGACTTGGCCCGTCGGACAGCGGGCACGTGCTTTTCACACCGACTTCATTGGACCACACTACATGTAACCCTACAGATTTAAACCGGGTAAGTATCACTGTAGGGCTGCGTTTGCGCAACATGGGGTCTTGTGGTTGCAACATCGGAACGAACGGTTGTGGAAGTGGTATGGTGAGCAGAATGCAGTGAATGCAATTCATCAGTTCAACAACGTGCTGGCATAGGGGGGTATGTGTGCAGGCAATAGACCAGAGAGTCTTTGATACTGGCTCTACCTGTGCTGGTGGGCTGTGTTTAAGGAAGAGGCACACTTCAACCACATCTAGGCAGAACACTTGAATATTCGGATGCAAATGCGTAACTAAAGCAACGGCATGATCGAGTATCTAGAGAACATGGTACAGGAAAACACCGATCCCGGGTTGTTTGCGTACTGTGCCCCTTGTTCCACAAACAAAGTGCGCAGTCAACACCAAGACATGAAGTATGGAGCATGACGATAGGAAGGTACGACCCGAGGCGCTGTGGCAAACACTCCGGGAATTAGACATGACCGCGCCGTGATGATTACGCTCATGGAGCGGTGTAGGTGGTGGAGTGGTGGGTGTATGTAGTAGTGGAGTACTGAGGACTGGACTGGAACAAGGTCATGAAAAAAAGGTATAAAAGCCCCTTCACCTGTCCTTCATCAGGTTGTTCTCTTTTCTTCATCAGCTTCATCATCACACTCACAGCACTCAAACAACTTCTCAACTCCAACTCCATCTTCCAACCTTGTCTTTCAAGACCAACCTATCAACCAAAATGGCCAAGTTCGCTACCCTCATCATTGCCACCGTGGCTCTCCTCTCTGGTGCCCAGGCTGCCTGCCCTGCCAATGGTCGTTTCTGCGGCTCCGAGCTGATTGACGTCTACAAGTGTATGTCTCCCTCCTTTCTTGGAGAATGGTGTTTGCTAAGAAAATGGAAAATCCAGGCGTCGACCGCGCTACCCTCCAACGCCTCACCCCTCCCGGCGACGAGGTCAACACCGACATCTACCCGACCAACGGCAGCGGCCAGCCCCAGATCCCCAGCGCTAGCTGCAAGGCCACGGGGTGCCGCAACTCGAACGGTGACCAGAACCGGCCGCCTACCGTCTTTGCTCGGTGCAACTAGATTAGGTTAGACAGTTATGCGAGATGGTTGGTCAGCACATTCAGCCAAGTAACATGAACATGGGCTCGGCCGGACTTTTATGGGGTTTGAGGGCGCTGATGACGTAGAAGCCTGGAAGATGGGCGAGGTGGGGATTTCTTTTGTCATCTGTTTTTTCGCATAGACAAAAAACTTGGCTGGCCAGCCTTTCACTCACTCATGGCATCTGGTCCCTTCGTTCTTGATATGCTCCTGTGACAATGTGTTGGTGATACCACTGAATACCCCCAACTCGACCAAATACGGCCCTGACTAGAAAGGTCCCTACCTACCTACCTACCTACCTACCTACCTAGTATCTAGGTACCTTATACAGGTACCTACCTACCTAGTATCTTGGTACCTTACGTACTAGAAAGTTGATTACTCAGTTGCTGGCCACTAATACCCTAGAGCGACTCGAAGAGGAATCCTAATATCAAATTATCACTCTTAACTCCAAAGCGCATTATACCCACGTTAACAATCCTACAGAATCGATAGAAACCTAGAATTCCTTACAGATATTATCATGCAGGTAATCAGTGTCCCTATCACAGCAATATGACCTCGAGGCGAGTGGTACAGCAGCGCAGTCAAATGACTGGTACGATGGGCACTTGAACCGTCGATTCTAGTCATGTTCTCAAACTGTCAGTCATCAGCAGTCCTCGTTGCCAAACATAGCTGCTGTGCCCTTTGAATACTCGTTTACAGACCAATGAGACAGCTGAACTCACATTGATGATAGAAATACGGCCGAGATTTGCTCGTGTAACGCAAACAAACTAATATTAAGATAACTCTCTCGCAACCTAATATTGCATCTTTCGCCCAACCACGAAATCCAAAGCCAATGAATCAATGAACTCGAAGCTCATGTTTGCAGTGAAATACTACGTATGACTTCCTCTCGAGCCTGCATCTACCCAATATTAACCGAGCCTTGTCCGCCGAGATACCCCCCTCGCTCGCAACCTACGGCCCAGTCGTCCATAGAATTGACGACAACCGCCCCTCTTTGCTGGGTGCCTCGAAGGACGCCATTCGGGACCACTTCCGCCCTTGGATTAGCACACGCTCGGTCGAACGAGACGGACCCGGCGCTGACAAGCCGCGACTTGCCGATATACCTCCACGCTACCGGGCCTGCTTCTATGTTGATAAAGAGGTCATGGAATCGGCCACTTTGACCGAGTATCCTCTTTCCAGGTTTGTTATCAACCCGACTGGCTTCCATCTAAAGGTCGGTGACAAAGTGGTCCTCATTGACGCGCAATACGGCGAGCACTACCTAGACCTCGAGGAGGAGGATTTGGAGGAAGGTGAGTACGATCGTATTGAAGGCAGAACTTCGTTTGACGTTGGATGGCAGTATGTTAGACTGCCGCTATCTGCCAACATCTACGACACCATGTGCCAGCATCATGATGCTTGGGTTCAACCGTATTTCTTCCAGCGGCCCCCGGGCCGTGTGTGGGGGAGAACAATTAGATTGGATCGCGAAGATACCTACCTACGCGGGACTCACCTAACCATAATCCTGTTGCTGGTTTGCACTGCCTAACCCGCGATTGGACAGCTCAAACCTGGTTTACATAACCAACGATGAAGTCATTTTTCGGCGGAATGGTTACCCCGCTTATGCAACAAACTCAGGCATCACCCGGCATTACGTGTTGTATTCATACCTAGGTGCCTATCACTCAAACTTTTACTGCTCTCTTCTCAGGAGGTTGAGGATTATCTCGAAAAGAAATTAATCATATCCAGCTCAGCCAATTCCTCTCCTATACTCTTTCTCAACATCGTCATTACCAACCGACACTTTTTCAGGCTGTCCACCATGACGGATCCAACAACCCCGCAACGCCGCCCCTACACCGGCTCCTGCCACTGCGGTTTTGTCAAATACATCATCTACCTAACCTTTCCTCACAACCCTCCTCCAGCCAACAACCGACGCGGTCCCGACGGCAAGCTCCTGCAAAACATGTACCGGTGCAACTGTACCACTTGTCAGAAACTGGGGCTCATGCATATCCGTCTGCCCTCTCCGCCGGATGACTTTCAAGTTCTCTCGCCGCTGAATCCTCCAGAAGAGCTGGGCGATTATCAATGTTTTGAGAAGCAGATTCACTGGTTGTTCTGCAAAACCTGCGGGGTGAGATGTTTCTCTTTCATGGGCGAGAGTGAGACAGTAGAGCGGGAGGTCATGGACCCTCAGACGGGAGAGACAAACTCCATGACGGTTTGGAGTCCCAGGCAGGGATGGCATGAGGATATGACGCACTATCTGAGTGTGAATGGCTATACGATTGATGCGGGACAGGAGGGTTGTGACTTGCGGGAGTGGACGGAGAAGAAGTGGGTTTTGTATCTGGACTGTTTGCGTGTGCAGGACACGGGTCCGGATAGGAGGTACGAGAGGCCGTTTGAGGGAGGGGCTTATTGACTAGGCGGGGTGGGTGGAAATGGTTGGGAAACGCAGCATTCTGTCTACGTAGGAACCTAGGTACCTACCTACCTATTAACCTAGGTAGGTAGGTAGGTACTTGAGGCGGGTATATGGGTAATGTATAAAAAGAAGCGTCTATATTATTGCATACTTCAGGTACCTAACCTCTATAGTTATCCCCCACAACATTTTCTGTCCAAGTCCGGATTAGTCGTAAAGCCTGAGCCGAGGGTGAGGCACAGCGAGCACCTCCTCTGAGCTGAGGTGAGTTCAGGGAAGCGATCTTTGGGCCTGGTTATAGTTTTCTATAATTTAAAATGGGCTGTATGTGAGTTGCAGACCCAATTTTGTGACATCAGTTTACACCAAAGCACTAGCGTTTTCCTTTGCCCAGTATTGTATCTCTTCGCCATTCGGGATGCCTCAAAAACAGCCTTGTCGCAATTCTGCTTGTCGATTCAGAGGAAGGGGGCCAATCAGTCTGGGTGCTGATCTGGACCGCTATAGGAGAACCGAGATACGCGATAACGCGGTTGGAGTCGGGGAGGGTCGCGCCCCTTGCCTAAGACGACAGGTAGACTATCAAGCAAAGCTCGGCCACCAGAAACAGCCTGGTTATCTGCGACGAATCTAGCGGCGTGCTTGCCTAAATACATCATGAGCAGTGCAGGTACCTGTTTCTTAGGCCAGATAGCTATCAGAATCGCAGTGCACGGAGCAGAGGATCACAGGGGATCTGAACATGACACTGAAACAAGTACAGCTAGTTGCGGCTCCTCTCATCAATACGACTTCCAACAAGTACTTTTAGCCCTCAAGAACATAGCCGCCCCAAAACCACAACCGTTTTCAGCCACCCATTACAACCTTCCCCTACCCCCTACCCCCTTTCCCTTTCCCT
>Ga0247760_1000661_pt1 | contig 36432 bp, 28 predicted proteins | sample UWRJL171409R4_FD_179936 | JGI IMG/M metagenome (GOLD analysis project Ga0247760, IMG submission 179936) | Plant litter microbial communities from Arlington Agricultural Research Station in Wisconsin, United States - UWRJ-L171-409R-4 | ecosystem: Environmental > Terrestrial > Plant litter >... | reverse complement strand
AAAAGCAGGCCAAGCGGAAGGATCACGAATTTAGGCGCGTTTTGCATGCTCACCGGCAATTGTGTCCGGCTCGTTCGAAAATCGATCAACACATCCAGAAATATTTTAGGGCTCAGCCGCGTCCGGGGTTTCATGTCGGCGCATGCGCCAAGTTTGGATCACCAAGGCCGGAGCCCCCAAAGTGTTGCAGGTTCGGGAGGCGTCCGATCCGACACCCAAGCCCGGTGAGCTGCGCATTCGGGTGCGCGCCTCAGGCATCAACTTCGCTGATTTGATGGCGCGCGTCGGGTTGTACCCGGACGCACCCAAGCTACCCTGTGTGGTCGGCTACGAGGTCTCCGGCGTGGTCGACGCGCTCGGCGAGCAGACCACCGGTTTTTCGATCGGCGATCGCGTGCTCGCCATGTGCCACTTCGGCGGCTACAGCGACGTGGTCACGCTGCCCAGCTCGCAGGCCTTGAAAATGCCGGAGCGCATGAGCTTCGAGCAGGGGGCCGCGTTCCCCGTGGTGTACCTGACCGCTTACAACACGATGCTGTTCACGGGGCATCTGCGGCGCGGTTCGAGCGTGCTCATCTTGTCCGCGGCGGGCGGCGTGGCCTGGCGGCGATTCAGATCGCCAAGACGAGAGAGTGCACGATCTTCGGCAGCGCGTCCGTTTCCAAGCACGCATTTTTACGCGAGCAGGGCTGCCAACACGTGCTCGACTCGACTCGAGATTTTGCCGAGCAAGCGCGCGCCATCGTCGGCGATCGCGGGATCGACTTGATCTTGGATCCGGTCGGGGGAAAGTCTTGGACGCGCGCTTACGATCTGCTCGCCCCCTGCGGCCGGCTGGTGGCGTTCGGCCTCTCCGCGGTGGCCGGCGGAAACACGCGCAGCTGGCTGACCGCCGCCGCTTCCGTGCTTTCGGTCAAGCGCTGGAGCCCGATGCAGATGATGTCGGACAACAAGACCATCAGCGGCACGAACATGGCGCATCTGTTCTCGCGCCCGGATCTGGTCGAGCCGCAGCTCGCGGAGCTGCTCGCGATGTACGAGCGAGGTGAGCTCGAGCCCTACGTCGATCGCACGTTTTCGTTCGACGAGGCGGCGGCCGCGCACCAATACATCCACGATCGCAAGTCGCGCGGAAAAGTGCTGCTCGTGCCCTGAGTTTTTTTGGGGGGCGATCGCGATCCAGCAGCGCAGCTCGGTGCGCGGACTGGTTGCCGGCTTGCGAGCGTGCCTACGCCGTTTCCGACGCGATGTACGCGCGTAAATGCTCGGCTAAGTGAGCGAACATCAGCCGCACGCGCCGATTCGACTTCAGATCTTCGTGCATCACCAGCCAGGTCTCCAATTCGAAGCTGAGCGCGTGCGGTAAAATGTGGACTAGCTTGTCGCGACGGCCGAGCCCGAGCTGGCAGATGCCGATGCCGAACCCGGCGCGCAGCGCAGCATATTGACCGATATCGCTGTCACAACGGAAGGCGAATGAGTCGCGGCTGACCGGGAAGTTCAGCTTGTCCAGGCGGCTCACCGAGGGCAGCTTGTCGAAGCCGATCAGCGGGTGTTCGAGCAACTCGGCCAGGGTCTTGGGGCTGCCGTGGGCCTTGAGGTAGCGGGGGTGCGCGTGGAAACCGAGCGTGATCGTGCCGAGCTTGCGCGCGAACAGCGCCGCTTGGCTGGGCCGCACCATGCGCACGGCGATGTCCGCTTCGCGGCGCAGCAGATCCTCCGTACGATTGGAGAGCATGAGCTCGACGATGATGCGTGGATGCGCCTCACGGAAGGCGACCAGGATCTTCGGCAACACTTCACTGCCGATCATCTCGCTGGCGGTGATGCGCACGACGCCGCGCTCGTCCTCCGCTTCGCCGGAGGCGGCGCGCTCGAGCGCGTCCGCGGCGCTGGCCATGGCCTCCGCGTAGGGGACCAGGGCGCTCGCGCCTTCGCTCGCGATCAACCCGGCTTGCGAGCGCGTGAATAGAGTCACCCCGAGCGCCGCCTCGAGCGCGTCGACGTGGCGGCCCACCGTGGGCTGAGTGAGGCCAAGCACGCGCGCCGCGCCGGACAGGCTCCCCTGGCGAATTACCGCCAAAAACGAGCGATAGAGCTCCCAGCCGGGCTGCACGCGCTTCATACGAATATGTATAGCAGTTAAACTGCTTTCCACAATTTGTTTATGGCTCGCTCGGGGTCATGTTCAGACCATGACTCGAACGGCATTGATCATCGGAGCTACGGGCGGTGTAGGTAGCGAAGTCGCGCGCGTGCTTTTGGCGCGCGGCTTCCGCGTGCGCGCCTTGCACCGCGATCCAGAGCAGGCGAAATCGCGCCTGGCATCGCTCGGGGCGATCGAGTGGCTGAAGGGCGACGCGATGAACGCGGCCGACGTGCTGGGCGCGTCAGCCGGCGTCAGCTTGGTCGTTCACGCCGCCAATCCCCCCGGTTACCGAAATTGGCAGGGCTTGGCGTTGCCCATGCTGGAGAACAGCATCGCCGCGGCGCAGGCGGCGGGCGCGCGGCTGGTCTTTCCGGGCACTGTCTACAACTTCGGCCCGGAGACATTTCCGAACGTAGCGGAGTCCGCTCCGCAGCGGCCAAAGACGCGCAAGGGGGCGATCCGCGTGGCCATGGAGCAGCGCCTGGCACGGGCTGCGCGCGAGGGAGTGCCGGTGCTGATCGTGCGCGCGGGCGACTTCTTCGGCGCCGCAGCGCAAAATAGTTGGTTCAGCCAGGCGCTGGTCAAGAAGGGCGTGCCGCTCAGCCGGCTGAGCTATCCCGGCAAGCGCGAAGTCGGCCACGCTTGGGCCTATTTGCCCGATCTGGCACAAACGATCGCCGAGCTCGTGGAACGTGAGGCCGAGCTCGGAGCGTTCGAGGTGTTCCATTTCAACGGCCATTGGTTCGAGCGCGGCGTAGCGATCGCGGAAGCGACGCGCCGCGTGGCGGGCGTGCCGAAGGCGCGGATCTGGAGTTTCCCCTGGCTGCTCGTGTACCTGCTCGCGCCCTTCGTGGAGACGTTCCGCGAAATGCTCGAGATGAGGTACCTGTGGAACTTCGCGCTCAAACTCGACAACGCCAAGCTGGTGGCGTTTCTGGGCAGAGAACCGCACACGCCGCTCGACGACGCGCTCGAGACGACGCTCCGCGAGCTCGGTTGCCTAGCGAAGGGCCGGGCAGGTAGCCAAGAGGGACGCGCGCCGGCCCCTGGCGGCTAGATCCGACTGCTGATTTCGGCCGCCATTTGCTCGAGCGCTGCTTCGGCGATCGATAGGCCTGCTTCCTTGACCACTCGCGGCATGCCGTACACGACGCAAGAGGCTTCGGTCTCGGTGAGTACCTGCCCGCCTGCGTCGGTGATCGCGCGCGCGCCATACAGGCCGTCACTGCCCATGCCGGTCAGAACTACCGCCAGCGCGCGTTTGCCCAAGCAGAGCGCGGCGCTCTGAAACAGGATGTCGACCGAGGGCCGGTGCACGGCGCTGCTCGGCTCCGGCGCGAGCCGCACGCTGAGCGCGTCGCCGGTGCCCGAGAGACGCAGATGGACGCCTGCTTTGGCCAGGATCGCGCGACCCGGCCGAAGCAGCAGGCCTTCTTCGGCCTCCAGAACCTCGATCGCGCACTCGCTGTTCAAGCGCTCGGCGAGCGGACCGGTGTAGCCCGGGGGGATGTGCAGCACGATCGCGATCGGGGCGGGAAAATCGGCGGGGAACGCCTTCAAAAGTCGGGTCAATGCTTGAGGGCCACCGGTCGAGGTGCCAATCAGCACCACCCGATCCGAGTGCCTTTGCAGCGTTGGCCCCGAGGGCACCTCGATCTCGGCCTCGAGCTTGCGTTCGCGCGGCTGCGCTGCCGCCAGCAGCACCTTGCTCACGAGCTCTTCGGCGATCTCGTGCAAGCTGGCTACGGCCAAGGCGGTGGGTTTGTGCACCAGATCGAAGACTCCGTAGGCGAGCGCGGAGATCCCGATGTCGCTCTCGCCGTCGGCCATGCTCACGACCACGACCCGTGAGCGTTGCGCCGGCGTCAGCGCCGCCAAGACTCCCAAGCCGTCCAAATTCGGCATCACCAAATCGAGCGTGATCACGTCCGGCTGGAACTCGGCGATTTTCTCCAGCGCGTCGATGCCATCGCGCGCAATGCCCACGACCTCTATCAGGGGACTGGTCAGCAGGCTTTCTCGTACCACTTTGCGCGCGAAAGCCGAATCGTCCACCACGAGCACGCGAATCAGGCTCATTTGGGCTGCTTTCGGTAGAAGAAGGCCCCGCCTTGCTCTTCGCACGTGAACGCTACCTTGAAACGAAGCAGTGACTCCGAGGCGCCGACCACCAAGTATCCATCGGGTTTGAGCCGGTGCCAGAGGCGATCGATCACCTGCTCGATCGTCTGATCTCGAAAATAGATCAGCACGTTGCGGCAGATGATGACGTCGAACGAGCCGAACTCTGGCGGCTGTTTCTCGTCGATCAGATTGATGCGATGCCAAGCTATCGAGCGAATCAGCCGCGGCGCCACCCGCATGCCGTTCTCGTCGCCCTCGAGCCAGCGGCCGACCACGCCCGGCGGAAGCGAGCGCAGCGAGCGGCGTCGATACACTCCGGCCTGCGCGTGAGCCAAGACGCGCGCGCTGATGTCGCTGGCCACGAGCGTCACCTGGTCCAAGAGCCCGGCGCCGTCCAGGAGCATGGCCAAGGTCAGTGGCTCTTCGCCGGTCGAGCAGGCGGCGCACCAAATGCGCGGCTTCAACCCTCGCGCCAGCAAGCGGGGCACGACCTCACCCACCACCACCTGGAGCGCGGCCGACTCGCGAAAAAAGTAGGTTTCGTTGACGACCAAGGCTTCCGCCAAGAGCGCGAACTCCGCGTCGGCGGCGGCGTCGTAGCGCAGGAAATAGTAGTAATCGAGCAGGGACTCGAAGCCATGCTCGGTCGCTCGCCCGGAGACTCGCTCGGCCAAGAGCTCCCGTTCCGGCACGTCGTAGTGCAGACCCGTGCGCTCCTCGATCAGCGCGCTGAGGATGGCGAACACCTGTAGTGAGAGCGGCAGGCCGGGGCTCATCGGGCTAGCGATGCGGTGCAGATCCGCCGCACTTCTGCGTCCGGGTCAGAGAGTGCGGCGCGCTCGATGGCTGCCGCGCTAGCCTTGTCCTGCAGCGCCACCAAGGCCGAGGCTGCCGCACGCCGCGCGGCGTCGTTCGGTGAAATGAGTGCGGTGCGAATGGCCGCCAGCGATTCATCGGAGTGCATGCGAGCGAGGCTCGCGATCAGCGCTCCCGCCGCCGCATCGTCGCTGTGGCTCAGCGCCGCCGAGATCGCCCGACAGCGATCCGGTGCCGGCTTGGCCAGGGCGCGGATCAGCGATTGGCTGTCGGGCGCGTCGAGCAGCAGCGTAATCAGCTCATTGGTCGCCGCAAGGTCGGAGCGCGCGGTCAGAAAGCCCGTGGCAGAGGCGCGCACGCCCTCATCCGGATCGCGCGTCGCCCGCGCGATTGCCGGCAGCGCGTCGGGCAGTCCGAGCTCCGCCAAGGCCGAGAGCGCCACCAAGCGCGTCGCGGCTTCGGTCGAGCCCAAGGCCTCGAGCAGCTGGGGCATCGCCTCAGCGCGCTTGGAAATGCCGACCGCCAGCAAGGCCGCGCGATTCAAATCAGCGTCGCCGGCGCCGAGCACGCCTCGCAAAATTTCGAACGCGCGTGCGCCGCGCAGGTGGGCCAAGGCTTCGACGGCCGCGACGCGCACCTGGCCAAAGTCATCGTTGAGCAAAAAAGCGATTTTGTCCGTAGCGGAGTCGTCGCGCAAGCGGCCCAGCGCTTGGCAAGCGTAGTAACGCACCCAAGGGTCCGCGTCGCCGAGCGCGGAACGGAGCTGCTCCAGCACTGCTGGCTCACCCGAGGTGTGCCCCAGGGCGCGCACGGCGAAGGTGCGCGTTCGCGGCGACTCGTGATGAGCGGCTTGCAAGAGCTCGCGCTGCGCGCGCGGATCATCGATGAACGGTAGGCCCGCGAGCCCGGCCTCACGCAGCTTTTCGTCCGCGCTCTTCCCGGCTTCGACCAGGGCGTCCAAGCCCTCAGGGTAACCAAAGTAGCCGATGATGCGCAGCGCCGCGCGCCGCAGGCGGGCGTCCGCCGAGGAAGCGGCTGCCAAGGCCAAGCGCCGCGTGTCGTCGCTGCCCAGCGTTTGAATGGCCGCCAGCGCGGCTTGACCCACGCGCGCGTCGGCGTCGGCGAGCAGCGGAAAAATGGCTGGCACGGCTGCTGGATCCGAAGTGCGAGCCAACGCGTCGCAGCACAGCGCGCGCACCGTCGGATCTTCGTCGTCCAGACACGCGATCAGCTGACCGAGCGCGGAGCGCTTACCGCCGAGCAGAGGCACCAAGAGGCGACGTTCTTCGCTGGTACCGCCCTGCAGAGCGGCGATCAATTGCGGCTCGGCGATCGCGCCCAAGCGCTTGAGCGACTGTGCCGCACCCTGCGCGACCGCGGGCGTCCCGCGCAGCAAGGCCAGCAGAGAGGGAACCGTGCTCTCTTCACCAATCCAAGACAAGACTTGGCTCAGCGCCAGTTGCTCGGCGGTATCTGCGCGCTTGAGCCCGAGCGCGAGGCGTTGCCTGAGCTCACTCAGCTTGGCCGAACCCGAGAGCAGCCGCTCCACGCTGAGGCCCGTGCCGAAGCGTTGCTCGGCGGCTTCGTGGATGGCTACCAGTGACAGCGCGATCGCTCCCACGAGACCGCCGGTAGCTCGCGTCAGCTGCTCGAGCAGCGCAGGAACCGCGCTGGCATCCCCGAGTCGCCCCAGCGCGCGCACGGCTTCTGCGCCGTACAGGGGGTCGACTGCCAGGCCGAGCAAGGTCGGCAGCGCGCGCGAATCCCCGCTCCGACCGAGGATATCGATGGTGGGGAAGGTCCGGAAGAAATTGCGGCTCTCGGCCAACACGAGCAAGGATTCGAGGGCCTCCTTGCCACCGATGCGACCGAGCGCTTCGACCGCGGCGAGCGCGACATTGTCGTCTTCGTGCTGAGTCAATTCCTTCAGCTTTGGGACCCCGCGCGTGCTCTCGCGCCGACCGAAGATCTGCGCCGCGTCACAGATGACCGCTACGTTGTCGTCGTCGGCCAGGCCCAGCAAGAGCTCGTCGATCGCGTTCGGCGTGGCCGCGAGCGCGTCGACCAAGCCGGCGATCTTGGCCTCGTTCTCCCGTGAACGGCGCAGTGTCTCGACCAAGATCGGCATCGCTCCGGCTTCGGCACTAGCCAGCGCGGCGACTACGGCGCGCCGCACCGCCCACGTCGCGTCGATCAGCTCGTCGATCAATGACGGCAGCGCGGCTACGCCGGCTTGAACCAGGTTCGCGACCCGCGCCAGGCGTTCGTGATCGCCGACAGGCGGGCTGGTCGAGGCGGCGCTCATGCCCGGCTCGATCCGTCGGCGGCGGCGCTCGCGGCCAGAGTTTGCAGGGCCTCGGCTTGGCTCAGGTTGGCGGCGCCGATCTTGGCGATTTGCGCCGACAGTGACTCCATTTCGCGGCCGAACAGCGCGACCCCCTTGGCTTGCTGGGTGGACGCCGTAACCGTCTCGCGGATTCGGCCACGCATGTCGTTCACCGCGGACGCGATTTGCTCGCTGGCGGTGCCCTGTTCGACATTGGCGTGACGAATGGCGGCGATCGACTTCGTTTGTTTGCTTACGGTGTCGGCGAGCGAGCCGATGGCGTCGGTTTGCTCTTCGAGCGCGCGTGCGGTCTGCCGCGCGATGCGCCGCACGTCGTCCGCGCTCTTGGCGATGGATGCCACCGCTTTGCTCTGCTCGGAGCTGGCGCGCGTCACCTCGGCGGCGGACGTCGCGACTTGCTTGGCGGCTGCTTCCAGTTCTTTGCCGGCCTTGGCTTGCTCGAGCAGGCCCTGGGCGTTCTGCTGAGCGTCCTTGCGGGCTGCGTCGACGGCCTTGGCGATCTCGCTGGCGCCCTTGGCTTGTTCGCTCAGGCCGAGCACCGTGCGTTCGGTCGCGGCGCGTAGCTCTTCGGCCTGCCCGGCGATGCTCTTCACCAAGGTGCTCTGCTCGCTCAAGCTGGCCAACGTGGCGTCGGTCTGGCCGCGCATGTTCAGCGCCACCTTGGACAACTCCGCGGCCGCGGCGGCCTGCTCTGCGGCGCCCACGGCCACCTGCTTGGCGTTGGTCGCCAACTGCGCGTTGGCGCGCACCACATCCCGCAGCGCTCGCGCCTGGTCGGCCGAGGCCAGCGTGGTCTGCTTGGCCATTTGCCGCATTTCTCCGGCGCTCTGCGCCAGGTCTTGCGTCGCTTTGGCCTGCTCGCCCGTGGCCGTGGCGATGATCCGCGACTGCTCGCGGACTTTGCTGGAAGCGTCGGTCAGAGACTTCACGGCCACGACTTGCTCGTTCGCGCTCTCCGCCGCCTCACGCACCGATTGCCCCAGTTCCTGCACACCGCCGACGATCGCTGCCAGCGCGCGCTCGGCGTCCGTGGCCAAGAGCGCGCCGTCGGCCGCGGCTCGCTCGCCCTCGTGCGTCGCGGCCAGCGCGTCCCGCGCCGTGTTCTGCAAAGCGCGGATGATTTTGGCGATGTCCGAGCTGGCCGTAGCGGCGCGGTCCGCCAGCGCGCGGATCTCCTCGGCCACGACCGCGAAGCCGCGCCCGTGCTCCCCTGCGCGGGCCGCCTCGATGCTGGCGTTCAGCGAGAGCAAATTCGTGCGATCGGCGATCAAGTTGATGGTCTGCACGAAATCCCCGATTTCGTCGACCTTTTGGCCCATTTCTTTCATCACGCCCGCGGATGAGGTGATCGAGACGCGGATCTTGGCCAGGCCCTCGATCGAGCGTCCGACCGTAGTGCCGCCGTCGCGCGCGAGCGAGGTCACGCGCTCGCCGACCGTGCGCGCTTCGTCACACACGCGCGCGATGCGGCGAGTCGAAGCCTCCACCTGCAGGCTGGCCGCTGCGCTGGCTTCGCCGAGCCGGGCGATGTCCTCGGCGGAGCGCGACACGGCTTGCGCCGATTTCGCCAACTCCTCGATCGTGGAAGCGTTGGCTTCGACCACGCGCGAGTTCTTCTCCGAGGTCGAGGCGACTTCTTCGACCGAAGCGGCCAGCTCCGTCACCGTGGTGGCGTTCTCGGCGCTGGCGGCCTCGAGGGCCTTGGAGCTCTGCGCCGCAGCCGCAGCCGAGCGCGAGACCTGCTCGGTGGTGGTCGCGGTCTCCAAGACCGAAGCGGCCAAATTCTCGCCGCGTTCGACGACGCTGGCGACACCCTGGGCGATCGCAGCGGTGCTGCTGGCGACCGAGGCGATGCGGGTCGTGACGTCGCGCGCGTCCGTCGCGAGTCGCTCGATGCCCTTGGCCATCTCTTCGCAGGTCGCGCCGATTTCGGTGATCATCGAGGCGCTGTTCTCGGCGCGCGAAGAAATGCCGGCGAGGCCCGCGGCCATCTCGGTCGAAGTCGCCAAGAGTTGTTCGCTGGCCGCGGCCAGATCTTGCGCGTTGCCGGTCACGCCGCGGATGGAACGGGCCGACTCCTCGACCGCGGCCGCGGTGTTCTCCGAGGATTCGGCCAGCAGCTGCGTGTCTTTTTTCACGGCTCCGATGGAGGTCGCCACCTCACGCAGCGCGCTGCTCGATTCCTCGACGTCGCTGAGCAAAGATTGCGCAAGCTCGGTCAGCCCTTGCTGCGCCCTGGCCGTCTTTGCGGTCATCGCGCCCGTTTCTTCGATCGAGGCGGCGATGGCTTCGGTCGCGGCGCTGACCTGTTCGCCGAGCGCCGCTCGTTCGTTGCCGGCGGCCGCCAGCCGCTGGGTGGCGGCCTCGATGGCACCGATCTCACTCGTGGTATTGCGCAAGGACTGCGCTACCGACTCAACTTGGGAGCTGAAAGCGTGTGCTTGAGCCATCGGCTTCGGGGAGGGCATCGGGCTTTCGGTCATGGCTATTTTCACCTAAGAGTTTCGGTAAATCGATCAACAAGAGCAGGCGTTTGCCCAGCGGATGAACCGCCTGCACGAAGCCCGACGAGCGCTCGCTGACGATGCTGGGGGCGGGCTGGTGCTTGTCGATATCCAGCTTCAGCACCTCTCGAGCGCTGTCCACGCGGAGCGCTACCACGCGTCCCTCGGATTCCGTCACGATGATGCGTGCGTCCAAGCCGAGCTCCGCGCGCGGCAGCCCGAAGCGAGCGCGCAAGTCCAGCACCGGCACGACCAAGCCGCGCACGGTCACGATGCCGTCCACGTAATCCGGCGCGCCGGGCACGAGCGTCGCCCCGGCGTAGCTTTCCATTTGGAGCACGTGCTCGAACGGCAGCGCATATTCGGCGCCGGCCAAGCTGAACACGACGTGCAGCTTCATTGCGTCCTCGCCATGCGCTGGGCGGGTCGGCTCGCGCCTTCGGGTGTCGCGTAGCGCGTCAGGCTCGCGCTGAGCGCGACCAAATCGAGCACCAGCGTGGGTCGACCATCGCCTAGATCGGTCGCGCCGGAGACGCCGGGAGCCCGCACCAAAGCGTCATTGATGGGGCGGATCACCACCTCTTGCTGACCCAACATGCGATCCACCGCGAACGCAACGGGCGAGCCCGCGCGCCGCACCACGATCGCCTTGGCGGAGCCTTTCGGCGCGGCCTTCAGCCTGAAAATATGGGCCAATTGCAAGAGCGGGATGGCCACGCCGCGTCGCGAAATAATGTCGACCGCAGGGCTGCCGTCGTCATTGGCGGGGACGTGCACCAGGGCGTTCGAATCCACCTCCACGATCTCGTCGACCATGGCCACCGGCACCACGAAGCGCTGCTCGCCGCACTCGAACGAAAAAGCGTCGACGATCGAGATCGTGAGCGGAACGCGCAGCGTGAAGGTCGTGCCTTGGCCGAATTGACTGTGGACCTCGAGCTCACCGCCGAGCTCGTCCACGATCGTGCGCTTCACGATTTCCATGCCCATGCCGCGGCCGCTGGTGGTGGTCACGATGTCCCGCGTCGAGAGCCCGGGGATGCACAACAAATCGAGCAGCCCCGCGTCGTCGCTGGGCGCGGCGCGCCCGGCTTTTCGTGCCACGGCGTCCCGGTCGATGCCGCGGCCGTCGTCGCTCACGGTGATCTCTAGGCGCGTGTTGGAGCGCGCGCCGCAGGTGATGCGGAGCAGCCCCTCCTCCGCCTTGCCGCGCCGCAGCCGCTCGTCCGGCGTCTCGATCGCGTGGTCGACCGCGTTCCGCACCAAATGCACGATCACCGGAAAAAGGCGCTCGGAGACCGCTTTGTCGAGCTCCGCGTTGCCGCCCTCCAATTCTAGGCGCACCGAGCGATTGGTGGCTCGACGCAGGCCGCGTACGAGCAGCGGGATGCGCTCCAGCAGTTCACTCACGGGCACCATGCGCACGCGCACGATCGCGGCGCGCAGATCGCGCAGCTGGCGCGCATTGTCGTTCATGATCTCGGACAGCTCTCGCGTGTTCACGCCGCGCTCGGTCAAGCTGGCGATGGAGCGGGCCAGGCGATAGCGGGTGACGATCAGCGCCGATAGGCCTTCCATCGCGTCGTCCAAGCGACTCACGTCGACGCGCACCACGCCGCGTCGCGAATGAGTGTCGATCTTGCCGTCTTCCGCGCCGTCCAAGCCGTGCTCGCTGGCCGGCGCGAGCTCGACCTCCGGTGCGGCTTCCGGCAGGGCGCGCGCAATGCTGTGCAGGCTGGTCGTGCCCAGGCCCACGGCTTCGGCGATCAGCTCGTCGCTGGAGCGGGTCAGCAGGATCAGCACGAAGCACAGCCCGCCCGGCGCTTCCGGGCTCACGGGCACGGCGCGCGGCAAGACGCGCACGATATCGGCGACTTTGGCCATGCGTTCGCGGACCGAGTTGATGGTCGAGCCCTGCGCGGCGCGCTCGGGGGACGGATTGAACTCGGCGCGCAGCGCGCGCTGGCCGCTTTCGATGCCGCGCATCAGCTGATCGACCTCGAAGGGCGCGAGCTTGGCCAGCATCGCGGGGTCGAGGTCGAGCACCGCGGCGGGCGTGCGCGCAGCTGGCGCGGGGGCTAGACCGAGCGAGTCGAGCGCGGTCAGGAGTTCATCGGACGGAGCGGCGGCGGTGTCGCCGCGGCTGAGCGCCGCCACGCGCTGCTCGATGGCACGCACACCTCGCAGCAAGGCGTCGATCGCCGGCTGGGGTAAGGCGCCGCCGGAGCGATCGGAGTCGCGCAGGAAGTTCTCCATGCGATGAGCGATGGCCACGATCGGCTCGATGCCGACCATCGCAGACAAGCCCTTGATCGTGTGCAGCGAGCGGAAGGTTTCACGGACCGCGCGCGGGTTCGTCTCGCCGTTGCGCTGCGCGCTTTCGATCGCGAGCAGCTGCGTATTGGCGACGGTCAGGTGTTCTTCCGCCTCGACGAGGTAGGCGGCGATGAACTCCCGGAGATCGGCCGTTCCTGTCACGCGACGCGCTCCGCGCCACTAGCGAGGGTGGCGCGGACTTCGGCGATGATGGTGTCGGGTGTGAAGGGTTTCGCCAAGAAGCTCGTCGCTCCGGCTTGCAGCACGCGTTCGCGTGATTGGTCGTCACCGCGAGTGGTGACGATCAAGACCGGCAAGGTGCGCAGCGTGTCTTGGGAACGGACGAACTCCAGCACCTCGATGCCGCCGATGTCGGGCATGTTGAGGTCGAGCACGAGCAAATCGAACGCCGCCAGCGACAAGCGTTCGATGGCCTCGAGGCCGCTCGAAGCGTGCGTGAAATTGGTCTCGGGAATCGCCCGCAAGCAGGCGACGATCATGTCACGCATGACCTTGCTGTCGTCAACCACGAGAATTTCGGTCATTTGCGCTGCCTTCCAGCCAGGCTATGGCGCGTAGCACACCCGGGTCAAGCTGCGCCGATTGGGGTCCTGCCGCTCGGACGCCAGGGGCTCGGGGAGCATGCCACTCGGCTGATCGAGGCGCAATGCCACAAGGATGAGGCCGAATTAGCCGATGCCGTAGGTCGGTTTGGTTTATCTTATTGGCCAGGCCGTGGCATATCCGGTTCCAGCCTCGTTAGTTATGTATCCAATGGAAACTCGTCAGTCCTCCGCCGGAAGCCCGGAACGCGCTCGGATCTGGTTGGTCGACGACAGCCCGCTAGAGCGGGAGATCGCCCGTCGCCTGCTGGCCGAGCAATACGAAGTCGAGGTCTTCGTCGACGGTCCCCCGGTCCTCGAACGCCTGGCCGCGGGCGAGCGTCCCGATGTGCTGGTGCTGGATTGGCACATGCCGCAAATGTCGGGCCTCGAAGTGTGTCGCTTTCTGCGCGAACGCTTCGATGAGGCCAGCCTTCCGATTTTGGTGCTCACCGCCACCGGTGGACAAGACGATTTGCTGGAGGGCCTGGCCGCCGGGGCCAATGATTTCGTCACCAAGGCCTTCGATCCGGCGGAGCTGCGAGCGCGCGTCGGCACCTTGGCGCGCGCCCGCCTGCTGCACGACAGCCTGAGGAAGACCGAGCTTGCCACGAGGAAGGCTCGTGAAGCAGCGGACGAGGCCAATCGCGCCAAAGACGTGTTCTTGGCCACCGTCTCACACGAGCTGCGCACGCCGCTGAATTCGATCTTGGGTTGGGCGCGGCTGCTCAGTGAGGGCACCTTGGACCAAGAGACGCTCGCGCGCGGCCTCGCCACGATTCAACGCAACGCGCAGATCCAAGTGCAGCTGATCGAGGACATCCTCGATACGACTCGCGCCATCTCCGGCAAGCTGCATCTGGAGCTGACCACTTTGGATTTGGGCCAGCTGGCGCGCGCAGCATTCGACGGAGCCAAGCCATCGGCGGATGCCAAGAAGCTGGAGCTGGATCTGACCGTGCCGGAGGAGACCTTGCGCCTGCGCGGTGATAGCGACCGCTTGCAGCAGGCGATCGGCAATCTGCTGGCAAACGCAGTCAAATTCACGCCATCTGGCGGCAAAATCCGGGTCGAGCTGTCGCGCACCGAGCAGTCCTTGAGCTTGTCCGTTCACGACACCGGCAAGGGGATCGCCAAGCAGTTCTTGCCGCACGTGTTCGACCGCTTTCGGCAAGAAGACGACGCCGCCACGCGTCGGCATTCCGGGCTGGGGCTCGGGCTAGCGCTGGTGCGCCACATCGTGGCAGCACACGGCGGCTCGGTGAGCGCGCGCAGTGAGGGCGAAGGGCGGGGCGCGTCGTTCTCGATCACGTTGCCCAGCGACAACGCCCGCCGTTCTCGCAGCGGCGAGACCGATCGACCGAGCCCGGCGCCGGTCACCGTCAACCATGGGCTGCCCGTTGGCCGTCTGTCCAACATCCGGATCCTGGTCGTTGAAGACGACGAAGATGCCCGCGATCTGCTGGTCACCGTACTCACCCAGCAGGGCGCGAAAGTCAGCCAGGCAGGCAACGCGACCGAGGCCTTGGCGCGCGTCGTGCAATCGGTGCCCGACGTGATGCTCAGCGATATCGGCCTGCCGGGTGAAGACGGCTACGAGTTGATTCGTGCCATTCGCGAGCGCGGTTTCAGCGCCGACAGCTTGCCGGCGATTGCGCTCACCGCCTACTCGCGCCGCGAAGATCAGCGGTTGGCATTGCAGGCTGGTTTTCAGGCGCACGTCGCCAAGCCCGTCGAGCCTGCCGTGTTGGTCGCGGCGGTCGCAGAGGCCGTGCTCTTGGCCGGCCGCAAGTAGCGAACCGAGCACGGAACAGGGGCGCCCCACTGTGGCTGAGCTGCTCAATCGTTTCGGGCGGCGCATCGGCGTACTCACGGCGCTCGAGATTGACTACCCGGTGGGCCGCGACGGCGCGCGCTTTCGGGCTCGCTTGGCCAGCGACGCTTTGGAAGGCCTAGACACCGACCGGCTGCGCTTTTTCCTGGTGCAGGACGAGAGCGGCAAGCGCTTTCCCGCCATGATCGACCAGGTGGCGCGCTTGCCGGAGGACGGCCGAGTGAGCTCGATCGGCGGCGTGGTCGTTGCAGGGGGATGAGCGATGGCAGCAGCGAAGCGAACCGTAGGTCGTCAAGGATTCGTGCGTGTGCGAGGCGCGCGCGAACACAACCTGAAGAACGTCGATGTCGAGCTGCCGCGCGATAGTCTGGTGGTATTTACCGGAGTTTCGGGCTCGGGCAAGTCGTCCTTGGCGTTCGGAACGCTGTATGCGGAGGCGCAACGCCGCTACCTGGAGTCGGTCTCGCCTTACGCGCGGCGCCTGTTCCATCAAATGGAGGTCCCCGCGGTAGACGAGATCGAGGGCCTACCACCCGCGGTCGCGTTGCAGCAGCAGCGCGGCACACCGACCACGCGCTCGTCCGTCGGCAGCGTGACCACGCTCTCCAATCTGCTCCGGATGCTCTATTCACGCGCGGGTGATTATCCGAACAAGCAGCCGATTTTGTACGCTGAGTCGTTCTCTACCAACACGCCCGAGGGGGCTTGCCCCACCTGTCACGGCCTTGGCCGCATCTATGAGGTGACCGAAGCGTCGATGGTTCCGGATCCCTCGCTGACCATCCGCGAGCGCGCCGTCGCCGCCTGGCCCACGGCCTGGCAGGGCCAGAACTTGCGCGACATTCTGACCACCCTCGGTCACGACGTGGATCTGCCTTGGCGGGATTTGCCGAAAAAAGTCCGGGATTGGATCCTGTTCACCGATGAGCAGCCCACCGTGCCGGTGTACGCCGGCTTCGACCGCGCCGAAGTGAAGCGAGCGCTGAAGCGCAAGGAAGAGCCGAGCTATCAGGGCACGTTTACCAGCGCGCGACGCCACGTGCTGCAAACCTTCGCCACCACGCAGAGCGCGCTGATGAAGCGCCGCGTCGCCCAGTACATGCTCAGCGCGGAGTGCAGCGAGTGCGGCGGCAAGCGGCTCCGCCGGGAAGCGCTCAGCGTCACCTTCGCGGGGCTGGACATCGCGGATATCTCGCGTTTGCCGCTGAAACGGCTGGCCACGACGCTCGCCCCGTACGCCGACGGCTCGGCCAAATCGTTGACGGTACTTTCACGCGCGCACCCTGAAAAGGTGATCGTCGCGCAGCGCATCGCCGAGGACATGTGCTCGCGGCTGGAGGTGCTGCTCGATCTCGGCCTCGGCTACCTGAGCTTGGAGCGCAGCACGCCCACGCTCTCGCCGGGCGAGCTGCAGCGCCTTCGACTCGCCACGCAGGTGCGCTCCAACTTGTTCGGGGTGGTGTACGTGCTCGATGAGCCTTCTGCTGGCTTGCACCCGGCTGACACCGAGGCGCTGCTGCGCGCCTTGGACCGGCTAAAAGCCGCGGGAAATTCGCTGTTCGTCGTCGAGCACGAGATCGATCTGATCCGCCATGCGGATTGGCTGGTCGATGTCGGGCCGGGCGCAGGCGAGCTCGGCGGGGAGGTTCTGTATAGCGGGCCGCTTTCGGGCCTGAGCGCGTGCGAGCGCTCGCTGACTCGACGCTATTTGTTCCAGGACCAAGCCGTGGTTCGACGAGAGCCGCGTCCTGCGAGCGGCACTTTGAAGCTGAGCGGCGTGTCCCGCAACAACCTCCAGAACTTGAACGTCGAGTTCCCGCTCGGCGTGCTCACCAGCGTCACTGGCGTTTCAGGCTCCGGGAAGTCGACGCTCGTGAGTCAGGTGCTGGTCACCTTACTTGCCCGTGAGTTGGGCGAGCAGCTGCCCGAAGCCGAAGCCGAGGCTGAAGAGCTCGAGCGCAGCAGCGAGCCGGAGCTCGAGGGAAAGATCGTGAGCGGCATGGCGAGCGTGAAGCGCCTGGTCCAAGTGGATCAGCGTCCGATCGGTCGCACGCCGCGTTCGAACCTGGCCACGTACACGGGCCTATTCGATCAAGTGCGGAAGCTATTTGCCAGCACGAAGATGGCCAAGGCGCGCCGCTATGACGCCGGGCGCTTCTCGTTCAACGTGGCCAAGGGCCGCTGCGAGACCTGTGAGGGCGAAGGGTCGGTGATGGTCGAGTTATTGTTCCTGCCCAGCGTGTACGCGCCTTGCTCGACCTGTCATGGGGCTCGCTACAACCAAAAGACCCTCGAAGTGACCTACCGCGGCAAGAACGTGGCCGAGGTTCTCGGTCTGAGTGTGGACGCTGCCTGGGAGTTTTTCGTCGACGAAGCAGCGCTGCGTCGAACGCTGGAGGTCCTGCGTGAAGTGGGGCTGGGCTATTTGCGGCTGGGGCAACCCGCGACCGAATTGTCGGGCGGTGAGGCCCAGCGTATCAAGCTCGCCAGCGAGCTTCAGCGCGCGCAGCGCACGGGCACCGTGTACGTGCTCGACGAACCGACCACCGGCCTCCACCCTGCCGACGTCGAACGTCTGCTGGCGCAGCTCGAACGCCTGGTCGCGTCGGGCGCGACGGTGATCGTCGTCGAACACGACCTGCGCGTGATCGCCAGCAGTGATTGGGTGATCGACATCGGCCCCGGCGCGGGCGACGAAGGCGGCAAAATCGTGGTCGTTGGCAGTCCGGAGCAGGTCGCGCGCTCGAGCCACGGTCGCACGGCCAGCTATCTCCGGCGCTTCCTGGCTGAAAATGCGCCGCGCATCGCTGGCGCGGTGTGACGTGGCAGAGCGACTCAGCGGGCGAATCGTGCGTGCATCAGCTGCGGCGACGCAGCGCGAACGCGGAAACCGCCAGGGCCGCGGCGAGCACCGCGTAGGCGCCAAACAGGCTCCTGGGCGAAAGTCGTTGCTCGAAGCCGGGGGTGAGCCGCTTCGGCACCAGGTAGTAGTCCGTGACGTAGGCGACCGCAGTCACGACGGTCGCGTTCCGCACTGCACCAAACGCCGTGCGCGGCTCGGGCAGCAAGCTTTGCACCGCCGACCAAAAGCCCATCGCGCCGGCATTCAAGAGTCCACCGAGCAGCGTGTGCGGCACGTCCCAGTCATCGTATTTGGTCGCTTTATCGCCCCACACGATGTGGCTGGTGGCGTTCAGGGCGGCCGCTGGGTGGCCCGTATCCTTCGAGGACAAGAGGAACAGCGCCGTGGTAGTCGCCGCGCTGGTGACGGCGGAGGTGAGCAAGGTACGCGCGATTGGGTTGGAATTTGCCACGGAGCTGGCCATGCACCCCCCATGCCGCGCGAGCCTGCGGTCAAGTGGACAGCGCTGCCACGCGAGTCAGCAAGCTCTTGAACTCCAGCTCTTCGAATAGTCGCGAAAGCGCAGCAAAGCCCGCGCGCGTGGGCACGGCCCAACCGATTGAGGGCTCGGCGATCGGCGCATCTTCGCGCAGCCGCGCGAGCGATTCGGTGTGCAGGATTTGCTCGCGATGTTGGAGCAGCGCATCACGCACGCGCGCGCTCTTCACCTGCTCGAGGTCATCGAGCAGCTCCTGGCAGCTGCGCTTGCCGGCCAGCAGCTTCTGCGCGCCGATCGCGCCGATCCCCGGGACGCCCGGCAAATTGTCGGAGGGATCGCCGATCAACGCCATGTACGAGGGTAAGAACTCGGGGGCGACTCCAAAGCGAGCGAACACCGCGGCCTCGTCGTAGACGAGCGCGTCCTTGCCCCGTCGACCCACGAAGTGCACGCGCACCGAGCCGCGCGCCAATTGTAGTAAATCCCGATCGCCGCTCACGACCAACGCGGGTGTCCCCGTATCGCGCGCGCGCTTGGCGAGCGTCGCGAGTAGATCGTCGGCCTCGAAGCCCGGGCAGCGAAAAGTGGGCACCGCGAGCGCCTCGAGCAGTTGCTGCAGGCGACCAAACTGGGCCGAAAGCGCCGAGGGAGTGGCGGGACGGCCCGCCTTGTACTCGTCGAAGCTATCGTGCCGGAAGGTCGCTTGCGGTGCGTCGAGCGCGAACGAAAGCGCCCCACCTCGGTGCTCGCGCAAGAGCTTGAGCAGCAACGACGACAAACCATAGAGCGCCGAGGTCGGCTCGCCCGCCCGCGTCGACATTGGCGGCAAGGCATGAAAGGCGCGAAAAAAGAGCGAGTAGGTGTCGATCAACAGCGCCGGGGTCTCGGTTTGAGTCACGCGCACAGCCTAGCAAAACGCGCCTGACCGGATGCTGCTCGATCCCGCTTCACCCTCAGGGGAGATACAAAAGAGCAACAGGCGCGGCAGCTCTCTCTGGCACCCTGATTGCAGGGTTGTAATTCATGTCTCGTCTGATTCAGGTCGCGTCGGTAGTATCGGGAGGATCCCTGGGGGGGTTGATGAACGAGCGAAGGGAGCTGTTTTTAGAGCTGTCACACGTGGGAGGCCAGCTGCACGCCTGCTCGGATCCGAAAACGGCGCCACTCTTCATCGATGAGCTGGTCGATATCGCGCGCCAACTCTCGGTTCCGACCGATGAGCGCCGCGACGATGCTCCCGTTTTCTTGGGTGCACCCGACAAGATCAGCAGCGCGACGTGGACGCAGTGTGGCGGCCTTTTGTATGCGCTGTGCCACGATGGCCCAGACAACCGGCTCCAGGTCGCGACCGAAGTCGCGCAGAGACTGGTGCGCCTCGTGGCGAGCTCGCCGGAGCGAAGCGCGCCTCAGGGCTGAGGGGCGCCACTGGCTAAGGGGACGGAGCGGCGCGGCGCCGAGCGCGCGGCGTCGCTGTCTACGTCGCTTCTAACTTCTGCCCGAGATCACTGCGGGCGATGTCACCGAGGACACTGCGCGCGAGTAGCTCGAGATCGACGGGTTTGACCAAGTGCAGGTCAAAGCCCGCCATTTTGCTACGAGCAAGCACGGCTTCACCCGAGTAGCCGGTGACGGCGATCAGCCTGCAGTCGGCCAAACCCTCGCATTTTCGCAGCAGCTGAGCCAACTCATAGCCGGACATGTCCGGTAGCCCAACATCCAGGATCGCCACCTCCGGCAGGAATTCCGCGGCTTCAGTCACGGCTTCGTTGGCGCTGTTGACGCTGCGCACGACGTGCCCGCGCATCTCCAAGAGCTGCACCAACAGATCGGCGGAGTCGGCGTCATCGTCCACGATCAGGACGCGCCGCTGCAGAGTCGTTTCTCTCGAACCGGATGCCGGGCCCTGGGCTCGCATGGCCGGTAAGATGAACGCACTTCGGCGAGCCGTAAAGCGGCAAACGAGTGCGCTCGCGGTCGCGAGCACCGTGGCGGATTGCGCCGTGGCATTAATGCCGTAAAACAGAGGACGTCCGCCCGATTCACGGCGCTGGAATCTCTTAATTCCTTCATTACTGAATCCACGGGGGGCGGTGATCAGAGTCGTGGCGTCGGCTCATCGTCAGCCGCGCGGCTGCGGCTCGTGTTTCGGTCCGGATGGACCAGGTTGGCGATGGCCGAGATCAGCTCTTCCGGGTGGATGGGCTTACCGAGGTGCGTCGTGAACCCGGCCTCGAGCGCAGCGGTTTTGTCCTCAGCGCGGGTATAGGCGGTCAACGCGAGCGCCGGGGTGGCGCCGCATTGCTCGGCATCGAGCGCTCGAATGCGTCGCATCAGCGATAGCCCGTTCTCCCCAGGCATGGCTACGTCACTCACAATCACGTTGGGGCGGAACGCTTGCAGCCGTTCGAATGCTTCTGCGGAGGACGCCGCGGTGGCAACATCGGCGCCCGCGCGCGTGAGGATGATGCGCAGCAGCTCCAGCGCGTCCACTTCGTCTTCGACGACGAGAATACGCAGGCCCGCGAGCGATGGGGCAGCGAGCGGCGGGCTACTCGCGGTTGGCAGCGGACGATTCGAAGACTCAGGACTTTCGGCGACCAGGGCGCGCAAAGGAAACTCGACCGAGAAAGTCGAGCCGAGCCCGAGCCCGGCGCTGACCACGCTCACCCGCCCACCGTGCAACTCGACGATGTGCCGAACGATCGCGAGGCCGAGACCCAGGCCCCCGATTCGGCGTGTCGTCGAGGAATCAGCTTGCTTGAATCTATCGAAAACGAACGGCAGAAAGTCCGCCTCGATTCCTCGCCCGGTGTCGCTGACGGTGAGGGTGATCTGTCTCGCCGTGCACGCGAGCGAGATATTTACGGAGCCGCCCGGCTCGGTGAACTTGAGCGCGTTGGACAGGAGATTCCAAACGACCTGCTGCAACCGCTCACCATCGCCGATGAGCAGCGCTCGCTGATTCGCTGGCGCGAGCTCGATCGAGATGCGCTTCGCGGCCGCGGCCGGGCGCACGACCTCGATCGCATCTTCGATGACTCGGACGAGATCGATCTCGGTCGCGTCCAGCCGAAGCTTGCCGGTGATGATCCGCGAAACATCCAGGATGTCATCGATCAGCTTCGCCTGGGTCTGGGCGTTGCGATGGATGACGTCGAGCCCCTTCCGCGACGTCGCGTCAGGGCTACCCTCTCGCAGCAGCGACGCCCAGCCTAGGATGGCGTTCAACGGGGTGCGCAGCTCGTGCGACACGGTAGCGAGGAACTCGTCCTTTACCCGGCCTGCCTGCTCGGCAGCCGCGGCCGCTTTGGTGGCCGTCCGTGCGGCCGCGTCTACCTTCGCGAACAGCCGCGCCTGAAGCACGGCCGCGCTCGCGCGACGCGCGATCTCTTCGGCGGCGCGCACGTCTTCGGGGCTGTGATGACGGCCGGACTTTCCAAAGCAGAGCGTCAAGGAGCCTAGCCGGTCCCCACGACCGGTCATGGGCACGGTGATCATGGAAGCGAGTTGCGAGCGTCGCAGCAGCTCGAGATGCTCGGGGCTCGCCGCGACGTCGCGACGCCACGCATCGTCGATCTGTGGATGAAAGCCCAGGGCTCCGCTGGAGAGCGCACATAGATTTATGTCCTGCCGGGTCGAGCGAACGAATTGCGTCTGCTTGAGCAGCGCGTCGAGCTCGGGATCGTCGTACGCCTGCGCCACTCGCCGCACCTCGGCCCCTTCGACGACGTCGAAGAAGGCAAAATCCGCAAGAGCCGGCAGGACTAGCTCGACGACCGTACGCAGCGTTACTTCGTAGTCGAGCGAACTGGAGAAGGCCGTGCCCGCGCGCGCGATGAGCTCGAGCTGTTCACGGGCTCTTTTCTCCGCGGCATAGAGCTTCGCATTGTCGATAGCCGTGCCAGCTCGGCGGCCGAGGTCCTCTGCCAACGCTTGATCCAGCTCGTCATAGCGCCGGCCCGATTTCGCAGAAATCAGAGAAATTGCCCCCGATACCCAGCCGCGAGCTACGATCGGCGCGATGATCACCGATTTCATGCCGATCTCTCGCAGGAGCCGGAGCTGCTCTTCGTCCTGCGCCGCGAGCTCTAGCAGCGGGTCGGTGATTTCGGCGTGAAGCTCTGCGCGGCCAGTGCGCAGCACGTGCCATACGCCGCCTGCAGCCGCGGGATCGGGGGGATACTTCCGGCTATACGAGCGAGCCTGCTCCGCTCGCGCGGGCTCCGCGTGCGCAATCACCACGTTCTTCAGCTCGTCACCGTCCAACAGATGGATCGTGCACCAGTCCGCGAGGTTCGGGACGAGCAGCCCGGCAAGCGAGCGGAGCATCGACTCGTAGTCCAACGATGAGGTGAGCGTGCTGGTCGCGTCGGCGAGGTAGCGCTCGCGTTCCTCTCTTCGGCGATCCGCGGTGACGTCGTGCCAGATGTTGACCGCGAGCTCGGGCGTGCCTTGGTCCCCGCGGACCGGGTTGGCGCGGACGATGCTCCACCACTGTCGCAGAGTGGCGCGGTCGACCACCCGCATGAGCGCCTGCGCGCTCTCCGCCCCTTCGAACACGCGCTGCGCGGGCAAGGCGGCAAGGTCGAACGCTTGGCCGTGCTCGTCGTACAGCTCGAACTTGGCCATCACTTCATTCGGTGGTGTCTGCAAAAAATGTTCGACGGTCGTGAAGCCGCACAGCCGCGCGGCGGCGATATTGGCGAAGACGACCGCCCCCGAGCGGCTCTGAACCGTCACGCCATCGGCGATGCCCTCGAAAATGACTTCTAAGCGTCGACTGAGCGCCTTGAATTGCTCGCGCTCCTCTCGGATCTGCCGCTCCGCGTTTTCTGCCGCAGCCCGGGCCGCCTGTTCCCGTGCCAAAGCGAGTGAGACTTCCTCTGCTTGCTTTCGAGTCGTCAGATCGCGCGTGATCTTGCTGAACCCGATCAGCTTGCCGCTCGCGTCCGTCAGGGCCGTGAGTACGATGTTGGCCCAGAAGCGTTCACCGTTTTTTCGCAGCCGCCAGCCTTCTTCTTCGAAGTGGCCGAGCCGACGCGCAGTGTCGAGCTCAAGCTCGGGGCGGCCGGCCGCGACGTCTTCGGCGGTGAAAAACGCCGCGTAGTAGCGACCCAAAATCTCCGTCGGCAGGTAGCCCTTGATGCGCTCGGCGCCCGCGTTCCAAGTGCTGACGTTGCCGAGCGGGTCGAGCAGGTAAATTGCGTAGTCAGTGACGCTTTCGACCAACAACCGAAACCGCTGTTCGGAAAGCCTCAGCTCCTCGGCAGCTAGCGCGTCAGTCGGTGAACTCGAGTCCTCGGCGGCGATGATCCGACCTTCGCAAATAATGGGCGCCTTGGCCAGTACGAAGCCACGCTGCTTCAGTCACGGCTCATGGGGCGAATTTGCCCACAATCTCGCACCGAAGTCGCGCGGAGCACCGTCTGTGCAGCAGCGGCCCCGAGCCCGCGTTGGCTCGGGGCACTGCTGCTCGCTCAAGGCTGATCGTCCAGGCTCTCCAAAAATACGATCAGATCCTGGCGTTGCGCGGGATCCGCGACGAAGAACGGGTGGGGCTCGCGCTCGCCTCGCGTGGGGTTCAGCAGGTCAGCGAGTGAGGTTGCCGAGTCATCGTGGAGAAATTTCGGTTTTCTTGCCAAGTCGAGCAAGAGCGGCAGCGCGGAGCCGCGCGGTTGGTTGCGCACGCTTGCATCGACCACCACCACCTTGTCGTCGAAGATGCCGGCAGAATCGCGAATCGGTACTAGCCGCGCGGCAGCGCGGTCAGCGACCAGCGCGCCCTTATAGGCCGGGAAGAGCGGCGGTCGCGGTGCGGCATTTTCAAACAGCTCGACGCTATCGTTGAAGGCGACGATGTTCGTCGGCACGAAGCGACTCTGATCGTCGTTGTGACAGCTCGTGCACTCCTGCCTGAAGATCAGGCGACCGCGGGCAATCGCCGCTGCATCGATCTCGATGCCGCTGGGGGCAGGGAGCTCGCTCAAGTACGTGTTCATGTCGAACAGCGCCGTGTCGTCCACGCGCATGCCGATCAGACTGTCTTCGACCTTCGCGCCCGCGGGTAGGCCGATGGTGACGTCTGGTTTGTTCGGCCGGCCCACGAACGGATAGCCATTGGTGCCACCGGCGGGGACGCCCATATCCGCCAGGATCGCGACGTAATTGTCGAGCATTTCTGCGCCCGCGGCCGCGCCGCGTTCGGTTAGGAACTTGCGCCCACCATCGCTCGTCAGGTCGGTCGGGTCGAGCAGCGCCGTGTAAACGAGGTTGTTGAAATTCTGGAGTTGTTCGATTGAACCATCGCTGCCCCAGGGCGCCGCCAAATCTGCGCGAAAGAGGGCGGCGTTGTGCATCGGCGCACCGTTGCCATCCGGCGCGTCATCGAACATGCCTACCGGGTACAACTCCGGATCGTTCAGAAATGCGTCGACCTCTTCTTCCGTGGCTGCCTTGGAGATCAGGCCCACTCCTGGTCCTTTTCGTGACACCGACTTGTGTTTGTTGGCGACCAGATCCACGGCCAGGGTGGGATAGAACGACCGCGTGCCCTCTCCGAGCGCGATCAGAGCGCCGAAGTTCAGATTGTGGTTGGCGCGGCCGTCGCTGCGCTTACCGATCCCGCCCCCGTGGGCAGTCGAATAGACGCTGCCGTCGGTGATGCTGTGGCACAGCGCGCAGGACATGCCGACGCTTTCGCTCGCATAAACATCGGTCTCTGAGATGTCGAGCGAGCCGTTCGCCGCCGTGACGTTGCGCGCCGGGAGGCCGACGATTGCGTTTGCCTCGAGCAACGTGATGAATATCGCAGGGTCATTCAGCAGCGGAGCCTCCGGCTTGGAGAGATCGCTCTGGGCTTCGGAGCTGAGCTTCTTCCGGAGCTCGGCCGGCACCGCGTCGATGTCGATATTTACGCCCAATTCGAGCGCCTGCACGGTCGTGAAACCGGCGGCCAGCAAACCCTGCGGCAGCCGCAGCACGCGCGTCCAATAGCCCTCGTTGCCGAACGTTTCGAATCGGAACACGTCCTTGCCGTGTTCTGCATCCTCGCCGAGCGGATGATGAAATTCGTTGAACGTCGAGTCTACCGGACCGGACGAGCCTGAGGGCGCTGCGCCGGCTTCACCGCCCGAGCCCGCTTCATCGCCCGAGCCCGCTGCAGAATTGTCAGAGCCGGCCTCGTGGAAGCTGCCTGCAGCTCCTGCGCGCCCGGAACTGCCCGCTCGGCCGCCGGAGCCACTGCCACCCGCGTGGCTTTGCTCGTCACTGCTGCAAGCGGCGATTGCTACGCCGACAAAGACGGAGCCCATGTAGAAGAGGTTGCTTTTCGCGGACATGTTTTATGCTTCCAAGGTGGAGTGGGAATGCTCGAGCAACGCCTATTCGCAAGTTACGGGCCACCGCTTCGCGTCCGAGATTCGGGCTCGAATGCCCGCCATCGGAGTCGCGCGACGACAATAACGCGCCATTAACTCGAGCTCGGCCGGCGCAGCAGGTGCGCAAACGTCCCAAACGGCGGGGCATTTGAGCGCTGCCCGTGGCGATCCGTCATGTGCGCGTTTCCGTCTCGCCCAGCCGTCGCTGCGTCGACGCGACGGAGCGGAGAACGTGGACGGCGTAGCCCCGACCCAGCACCAATTCGAGCAGCGCCAACTGGCTGGTGCGAAAATCCTGGACGCCGAAGAGCTCTCTCGCCTTCGCGAGCGGCGGCCCCTACGACGCTGACTGAGTTGCCAGCTCGCCGAATCGGAGCCCCCGCTCGGGAGTCGCGTGACCCGCGGGGAAAACGATTCCCGAGCGGGGTCACCAGGTTTCGAGCCAGGGTCACGGCGTTTTTGTCCTGGGTCAGGGCTCGCCGGGGCTGGGTCCGACCGTTTTTCGAGCAGGGTCAGCGCCGTCCGGACCCGGGTCAGGCCGTTTCCGAGCAGGTTCAGCGTCGTCTGGACCGGGGTCAGCGCGCGCAGGAGCTCAAAATTTGCGGGAAGGAGCGACTTGGACGGGCTTTTTAGTGGCGAAGTAAGGCCATGAGACTGCTAAGAGCAGGGCAATGCCGCCTGCCGATACCGGTCAGAGAGCTTCGAGTCGTGCGGCGCTCGACGTCGGTGGCCCAAGGCGCTCGGCTCCACGGATCATCTCGCTCCTGCCGTCCGCGACCGAGCTCGTCTGCAGCCTGGGCGCGAGCGAGAGCTTGGTGGGGATCTCTCACGAGTGCGACTTCCCGCAGGCGATTCGAGATCGCCCGGTGCTCACGCGCTCGCGCATCGACACGCTGGGATCGAGCCGCGCGATCGACGCTGCTGTTCGAACGGTGATCCGCGACGCTTTGAGCATTTACGCCGTCGACGAACAGCGGCTCGCCGCGCTCGAACCCGACGTCATCGTCACGCAAGACCTGTGTGAGGTCTGCGCCGTCTCTCTCGACGACGTGCGCGCCGCCGTGTCGCGACTCGTCCAGCACGAGCGGGTTCGCATCGTCAGTCTCAAGCCCACACGGCTGGAAGACGTCCTGGCGGACGTCGAACGCGTCGCGGCCGGCATCGGACGAGAGCAGGAAGGAATCGCCGTCCGCGCGACCTTGGCAGCACGAATTGGCGCGATCGCGCGGCGAGCCGCGCAGGCTTCTACTCGGCCCAGGGTGGTTTCGCTCGAGTGGATCGAGCCGTTGATGCTCGGCGGCACGTGGATGCCGGAGCTGATCGAACTTGCCGGTGGCCTCGCGCTGGGCGCCAGCGCCGGGCAGCCGGCGCCCACCGTGAACCCACGCCAGCTCGCCGAGCTTCGTCCGGACGTGGTCTTGGTGAAGCCCTGCGGCTTCTCTCTCGAACGCACGCTCACCGAGCGCGACGTGATCGAGCGCGACGTCCTCGAGGTCGTCCAAGCGAGCGTGCGCGTCTATGTCACCGACGGCAACGCGTTTTTCAATCGACCAGGTCCACGTCTCGTCGAATCGCTCGAGATCATGGCGGCCTGCGTGCACCCTGAGCTGTTCCCCGATCTGGTCGCCGCCCACAGCGACGTCATCCGCAAGCTGCAGTGATTGCTTCCGGGAGTTCCCGTGCACCGCCGGCCAAGCCGCGACCGATTTCGGCTTTATACCGGCGCCGAATCACCGCTACCGAGCTTTCGGTCGAGCTCTGGATGCAGCAGGTGCACGGACGAGCTGGCGCTGGGCAGCCGAGGGCGAGGAGCGTGCTGGTCGATACGGCGAACCAACTCTACGGAAGCCTCGACCTCCGCGGCGCGTGAGGAAACGCTCTCGACGTTGCAGCCCACGCTCAAGCCCTGTTCCGCGGCGAAGGCGCGGACTTCGGCGAATGCTTCGCTGGCTAGTTCGACCGAACGCTCGAGCATGTCCTTGGCCGACAGCAGCTCCCGCTTCACGGTGTCTGGCAAGGTGACGCCGAGCCACTCGATGAACTCCAGTGTCTGCTGCGAGCCGCACGGGCTGAACGTCAGCAGTAGGTGCGGCGCCTGTCCACCTTCTAACTCAGCGCGCACGCGGAGATCGAGCAGCAGCCGCTTGGTCGCGCTCACGGACCAAACGGTTTGGCTCACGAAGAACCCGCAGCCTTGCTGAACCTTCGCCCAGACGCGCGCATCCTCTGCCCCCGAGGATTGATGCCGCTCTGGGATCACCACGCCGCCAAAGGCCAAGCCCGGGGCGTGGCTACGGCAGAGCGAGAAGGCTCGTGGCAAGCTCAGCGTCGCGGCGAAATGGCGGGAAGGAGCACCAACCAGCACCGCGCGGCCGCCGTGCGCCTGCAGCCTGTCGAGCCAATGACATAAGGACGGCTCGCCCTGCCCGGACACGGCCCGGTACACGACCCGCGGCAGCGCGCCGATGTCGAGCTCATCGAAAGCGTAGCTGAGCGGGTCGACCTTGGGCACGAAGGAAAATGGGCGTAGAGCGCCGTTGCGGGCCGCTTCGTCTTGCACGTCGTAGACGAGCAGCGCATCCACGGGCAGCGACGACACTCGCGCCGATTGCGCGGCGGCGAGCGCGCGCCTCCGCAGCTCTGGCGTGGTTTGGTTGGGCGGCGTAACGGCGTAGGTCAGCCGCGGCTGAAACGCCGGCGCCGCGCAGCCCGCCACTGGCCTAGCTGCTGGTATGAACATAGACGGGATGGCGGCGTGCGAGGCTCGCCACTTCGGCACGCACTCTCGCCAGGGTCGATTCGTCCTGGGGATTGTCGAGCATGTCCGCGATCAAGTTGGCGGTGGCGACGGCCTCTTGGACCTTGAAGCCGCGCGTGGTCATGGCTGGGGATCCGAGGCGAATTCCCGAAGTAATCATCGGCTTCTGAGGATCGTTCGGGATGCCGTTCTTGTTGCAGGTGATGTGTGCCCGTCCCAGAATCGCCTCGGCCTCCTTGCCGGTCAGGGACTTCGGACGAAGGTCGACGAGCATCAGGTGGCTCTCGGTGCGACCCGAAACGATCCGTAGCCCGCGCTTGGTCAGCGTAGCGGCCATGGCCGCTGCGTTCTCCAGGACTTGGAGCTGGTAGCTTCGGAACTCGGGCGATAGGGCTTCCTTGAAGGCCACCGCCTTGCCCGCGATCACGTGCATCAAGGGTCCTCCCTGAAGCCCGGGGAAGATGGCGCTGTTCATCCGCTTGGCGATTTCTTCCGAGCGCGTCAAGATGAAGCCTCCTCGCGGCCCACGCAGGCTCTTGTGCGTGGTGGAGGTGACGACGTCCGCAAACGCGATCGGGTTTGGGTACACCCCGGCGGCGATCAGCCCGGCGTAGTGGGCCATGTCGACCATCAGGTAGGCGCCGACGGCCTTTGCCACCGCAGCGAAGCGAGCAAAATCGATGCGCAGGGCGTAGGCCGAGGCTCCGGCGATGATCAGCTTTGGCTTGTGCTCGTGGGCTAGCCGCTCCAGCGCGTCGTAATCAATCTGTTCCGTGGCATCCAAGCCGTAGCTGACGACTCGAAACCACTTGCCGCTCATGTTCAAGGGCATGCCGTGCGTCAGATGACCGCCTTCGGCCAGGCTCATGCCCATGATCGTGTCGCCGGGCTGGAGCAGCCCGAAAAACACGCCCTGGTTCGCCTGAGAGCCGGAGTTGGGTTGGACGTTCGCGTAGTCGGCACCGAAGAGCTGTTTGACGCGCTCGAGCGCCAGCTTTTCGACCACGTCCACGTTCTCGCAACCGCCGTAGTAGCGCTTGCCGGGGTAGCCCTCCGCGTACTTGTTGGTCAGGCAGGACCCTTGGGCCTCCATCACCGCTGGCGAGGTGTAGTTCTCCGACGCGATCAGCTCGATGTGATCTTCCTGCCGCTGGTTCTCGGCCTGAATGGCGGAGAACAGCTCGGGGTCGGTGTTTTCGATGGTGCTGGTGCTGCGGTTGAACAAGGGCTCGAACGGAGTTTGCCCGCGTCCATTCGTGAACACTATCGCTTTGTTTTCAACATTCGATGAGTAATGTTCATAGTGCATGCTCGAGCGCATTCACCTGGTGGTGGTCCGGGAAGTCGAAAAGCACGGCTCGCTGACGGCGGCGGCCGAAATTTTGTGCCTGACCCAATCCGCGCTCAGCCATTCGATCAAAAAGCTCGAGGCGCAGCTGGGAACCGAGATCTGGCGGCGCGAGGGCCGCCATTTGCGTCTGACTCCAGCCGGTCAACACGTGCTGGCGGTCGCTCAGCAGGTGCTACCGCAACTCGACTTAGCCGAAGAGCGTCTGCGGCAGGTCGCGCAAGGGCAGCGAGGCACGCTGCGCATCGGCATGGAGTGTCATCCCTGCTACCGCTGGCTGTTGAACGTGGTGTCGCCTTTTCTTGCTGCCTGGCCGAGCGTCGAGGTGGACGTGAAGCAGAAGGTGCAGTTCGACGGTATCGCGGCGCTCGGCGGCTTCGAGATCGATTTACTGGTCACGCCTGACCCGCTTTTCAAGCCGGGGCTCAGCTTCGAGCCGGTGTTCGACTATGAGCTGGTGATGGCGGTGGCGCGCGGCCACGCGCTCGCGGAGGCCTCGCACGTCGAGCCACAGCAACTGAAGAACGAGGTCCTCATCACCTATCCGGTGTCCACGGATCGACTCGACATCTACACGCAGTTCCTACTGCCGGCCGGTGTCGCTCCCGAGCGCCAAAAGACGGTCGAGAATACGGACATCATGGTGCAGCTCGTGGCCAGCGGTCGCGGTGTCGCCGCGCTTCCGCGCTGGCTGGTCAAGGAATACGCCCCTCAGATGAGCATCGTCGATGTCCGCCTCGGGCAGGGCGGGATTTTCAAGCAAATCTTCGTTGGCGTGCGCGATGCCGACATCGCCATCGATTACGTCAAAGCGTTCGTCGAGCTCGCGCGTGACGCCAATCGGCCGTGTCGTCCCTGACGCGGACAGGGACGACGGTTCGACCTCCGACTCAGCCCGCGTGCTCTGCGCGTAGCCGGTGAGCGGCGGCCACCAGGTTCTTGAGCGCCGGCAGCACCTCGTTCCAATTGCGAGTCTTGAGGCCGCAGTCGGGATTGACCCACAAGCGCGCGGCGGGGATGCGCTTGGCGGCCTGGTTCATCAGCTCCACGATCTGCTGCTCGGTCGGCACGTTCGGCGAGTGGATGTCGTACACGCCCGGGCCGATTGCGTTCGGATATTCGAAGCGATCGAAGGCATCTAGCAGCTCCATGTTCGAGCGTGACGTCTCGATCGTGATGACGTCCGCATCCATGGCCGCGATCGCTTCGATGATGTCGTTGAACTCCGAGTAGCACATGTGGGTATGGATCTGGGTCTCGTCGGCAACCCCGGCCGCAGCGATGCGGAAGGAATTGACCGCCCAGTTCAGGTACTCTTGCCACTCCGAGCGGCGTAGCGGCAGCCCCTCGCGCAGCGCGGCTTCGTCGATCTGAATGATGCGCACGCCCGCGCGCTCGAGATCTTGCACCTCCTCGCGGATCGCCAAGGCGAGCTGATAACAAGAGACCGAGCGCGGCTGGTCGTCGCGCACGAAAGACCAATTGAGGATCGTGACCGGTCCGGTCAACATGCCTTTCATCGGCTTTTTGGTCAGTGACTGCGCGTAGCGGGCCCACTCTACGGTCATCGGCTTGGGGCGACTGATGTCACCGTACAAGATCGGCGGCTTGACGCAGCGTGAGCCGTACGACTGCACCCAACCGAACTCGCTGAAAGCGTAGCCGTCGAGCTGCTCGCCGAAGTATTCGACCATGTCGTTGCGCTCTGCCTCACCGTGCACGAACACATCGAGCCCGAGTTGCTCTTGCTCGCGCACGGCGCGCTCGATTTCCTGGCGCATGCGCGCCTGGTACGCCGCGGCGTCCAGCTTGCCGGCGCGGAAGTCGCTGCGCGCCTTGCGGATCTCGGCGGTTTGCGGGAAGGAGCCGATGGTCGTGGTGGGAAACTGGGGCAAGTTGAAGGCGCGCGCCTGCACCGCTGCCCGCGCGCTATACGGTGATCGACGGTCACCCAAGCTCTGCGCCAGGTTGGCCAGCGAGGCTTTCACGCGCGGACTATTGACTCGGCTCGAGTTGCGGCGGCGCTCCATGCTGCGTGCGTTTTCGTCCAAGGCTTCTTTCACGGCCTCGCGGCCGTGGTTCAGCGCAGCGCCCAGTACGCGTACTTCTTCCAGCTTTTGCTGCGCGAACGACAACCAGGACAGGATCTCCGGGTCCAGCTTCTTCTCGCTCGCCAGGTCGACCGGCACGTGCAGGAGCGAACACGAGGGCGCGAGCCACAAGCGATCCTGGAGCTGGCGGTGAATCGGTTCCAAGTAGTCCAAGGCTTTGGCCAGGTCGGCTTTCCAAATATTGCGGCCGCTCACCACACCCAGGGAGAGCACGCGCCCTTCCGGCAGCGCGCCGAGCAGGCGGTCAATTTCGCTGCCAGCCGCTACGGCGTCTAGGTGAACGCCATCGACCGGAAGCCTCGCGGCCAGCTCCAAGTTGTCCGCCAGGCGCCCGAAGTAGGTCGCGAGCAGCAGCTTGCTGCCCGCGCCTTTGAGCGCCTCGTAGGCGGTGCGGTAAGCCTGCTGCCAATCGGCGGCGAGCTCGGTCACCAGAGCTGGCTCGTCCAGTTGCACCCAATCGGCGCCCTCACGCGCGAGCAAGGTCAGTAGCTCGCGGTAGACCGGCAAGAGCTTGGGCAGCAGCGAGAGCCGATCGGAGCCGTCCTTGGTCTTGCCCAGCCACAGGTAAGTGATTGGTCCGATGAGCACCGGCTTGAAGCTGACCCCTGCTTGGCGGGCCTCTGCGAGCTGCGCCAGGAGCCGCGAGGGATCGAGCCGAAACGACGTCTCGATCGAGAGCTCCGGCACGATGTAGTGGTAGTTGGTATCGAACCACTTGGTCATCTCGCCCGCAGCCACGCCCGCGCCTTGGTCGCCGGCAGCGCGACCGCGAGCGACGCGGAAGTAGGCATCGAGCGGCTGAGAATTCCGCGCCGAGGCGCGCTCGGGAACGTTTCCGAGCAAGAAGCTCGTGTCGAGCACTTGGTCGTAGAAGGAAAAGTCACCGACCGGGACCAGATCGAGGCCGGCCTGGCGTTGCCAGCCGTGCCGACGCAGCTCGCTCGCCAGCCGTTCCAGCTCGGCGTGCCCAAGTAGGCCCTTCCAGTGCTTCTCTTGCGCGAACTTGAGCTCACGCTGAGCGCCGATGCGGGGAAAACCGAGATTGTGCGTGCGAGCCATGGCTTTCGCTTCCTTGCAGGTGTTGACGATGGACCTTACAGTCCCGGAGCCATGAGGAATAATGGTCACTTCTCATGCACTGATGAATAGGATTCATGAATGGAAACACTGGAGCGCGTTCACCTCCGTTTGCTGCGTGAGGTCGAACAACAAGGCTCACTGACGGCAGCGGCCAAGCGCCTCGGCCTCACTCAATCAGCGCTCAGCCACACCGTACGAAAGCTCGAGCAGCAACTGGGGCTGCCCATTTGGGAGCGTGAAGGCAGAGGCCTGCGCTTGACGAGCGCCGGTCGCTACTTGATGGCGCTCTCGAAGCGACTACTGCCTCAATTCGAGCACGCCGAGCACGTCCTGTCGCAATTCGCGAGCGGCGAGCGGGGCACGCTGCGCATCGGGATGGAGTGCCACCCGTGCTACCAGTGGTTGCTCAAAGTCGTCGAGCCCTACTTGCACGCCTTCCCAGACGTGGATCTCGACGTGAAACAGCGCTTTCAGTTCGGCGGCATCGGCGCCCTATTCGGGCACGAGATCGACATGCTGGTCACTCCCGACCCGCTACGCCGGAAGGGGCTGCACTTCGAACCGGTGTTCGACTACGAGCAGGTGCTGGTCGTCGCGAAAGAACATGCCTTCGCCGGACGCGCCTACGTCAGCCCCGCGGAGCTCGAGCAAGAAACGCTGATCACCTATCCGGTCGAAGTCGAACGACTCGACATTTATAGCCAATTTCTGCTGCCGGCGGGCTGCGTGCCGAAGCAGCACAAGACCATCGAAACCACCGACATCATGCTGCAAATGGTGGCCGGTGGACGAGGCGTCGCGGCGCTGCCGAAGTGGTTGGTCGCGGAGTACCAGCCTCAAATGCGCATCGTCCCTGTTCGGCTCGGACGTCATGGCATCCTGAAGCAGATCTTCCTGGGCCTGCGTAGCGCCGACATCGAGATCGATTACATCGCTGCGTTCGTCAAGCTTGCGCGGGGCCAATCACCCCGGGCCACGACCCGCGCTAAGGGCACTCGCCGTGAACGATAGCCACCGCATCCAGATCGAACACACCGGCATTGCCCGTCAGATCAGCGCGATCGGTGATGCGCACGAAGCGAGCATGCGTGACGCCAATGTCGGCCAGGTCGTAGTGGTCGCCGCCCGATACAGCGGGATCGAGCGGATCGATTCCGTTTTTTGGGCTCGAGAGCACGACGTTCACTCCCGCGCAGAAGCCGAAGTCGCTGGCGTCCTGAGCGGCGCCGCACGGGAACTCGGTCCAGAGCTCGCCATCGTCACTCACTGCGACGGTGGCGAGCTCTTTGAAACTGGGCAGCGGATTTTCGAACACCGTGAAATCCACGCCCGGTCCGTCCACGATCGCGTTGGCTGCGAATCCCAGCACCACCCATCCGCCGTTGCCGAGTGAAACGACCGCGCTCGGATCGTTGGCGACCGGCGGTCCCAGGAGCACTCCGGGAAAGCCGCTGGCTTGATTGACGTTTTGGCCGCCACCAAAGGCATGGCTGAGCACTTCCGTGGCGAAGGCTCCCGGGCCGTTCGCACACGAGCCAGCAACGCCAACGCCGCCAACGCCGCCAACGCCGCCGTGGTTGCTGCCGCCGTGGTTGCTGCCGCCGTAATTGCTGCTGCCGGCGTGGTTGCTGCTGCCGCCTCGGTTTTCTTCCGCTGCGCCGCCGTTGGCGAGATCGCCGCCAGTGCCGGCTTCGAAGCCAGCGGCACCCGCGGCGTCACTGCCCGCGCCCGCTGAGAGCAAAGGTCCCGAGCCGCTCGCACCGCCGCGCGCCATCGAGCCGGCGGCGTCGGGCAGGGAAGGGTCATCAGCGCCCAGAAGTTGCTCTCGGCCGCCGCAGGCGCTGAGCGCCGCTGCGACGCCGAAGGCAACGGTGAATGCGCGCACGCTCACTGGCAAACGGCGTTCTTACCCCAGAGCTGCTTGACCACTGCGAAGTCCGCGAAGTCGATTTGCCCGTCGTGAGTGAAGTCGTAACCAGCGGCGAAGTTCGCGTCGCCTGTGACGCTGCCGAACGCCGCCATCAGCGCTGACAGATCCGTGCGGTTGACGATGCCGTCGTTGTCGGCGTCGCAGTCGGCTGCGTCGCCCCAACCGTCACCGTCGGTGTCTTTTTGATCGGGATTGGGCGTCAAGTAAGCGTTATCCGCGCCGTCCGGGATGCCGTCGCCGTCGCTTTCCGGCGCGTTCGGCGAGAAGTACTGCTGCCCGTCGGGGCCGGAATGAGTCACATCGAACTGAGCGCAGTTGGGCGGCTTCGAGGATAGATTCGCCGTGACCACCAGCATGCCGAGTGAGGGGGCGTACCAGACGTTCGTGGCATCGTCGTTGTGGCAGGGATCGGGCTGCACCTTGACGAAGTCCGCGGACGCCGTTGGATCCGCGCTGGCGCCGCCTGAGAGCACGCGCTGGATCGCCGCAGCGCTGACCAGCCCGGCATAGCCGTAGTGGCCGCTGTTGCCGAATGCGTCGCCGCCACCGATGAACAGGCTCCCGCTCGCGTCGAAGCCCAGAGAGGCCGCGCTGAGTGCGCCTTCGATCAGAATCTTGCCGGTCGTAGAATAAGTGAGCGCAGTGCCGGCCAATGCCGCGTCGATCGCAGCAGCAGGCCAGACTTTGAGCTGCCCGGTCGACGCGGTCCCGTAGCCGAAGCCGATGCCAGTGACCAGGTTGCCCGCGGCGTCGAAGGCCAACCCGCCCGACGCGCCCGGGATATCCGGCATGATTGGGATCGGCGCGCCCGTCGCTCCGTCAGTATCGATAGCGTAGATCTGACTGCCGGCGTCGGCGCCGGCGTTGATGAACAGGTAGCGATTGCCGCGCCAGGCGCCGTCGTACATGTTCTCGTCCCAAATCTTCACGCCCACTTTCGTGCGCAAATTCGCGGGCGAGCTGACGCTCAGGAGTGACGTCTCGAACACGAACAGCGGCTTGTAGAAGCCTACACCGAGCGCGATTTTCTTGCCGTTCGGTGAGATCTTGATGAAGCACGGGTCCATCGTGTCGTCTGGGCCCAAGGTTGCGACGGGCAGCCACCGATCAGCGCCGAAATTTTTCTGCAGATAGATGGTTCGGCCGACGGCCGCCAAAAAACGCCCGCGCAGCGGGAAGCCGTCGACATTGGTGCTGACGTCGGCACCGAAAGCATCCGCGGCGGTGAAGTAGCTGAGGTCGGAGCTCGGTAAGGTGAGCGAGTAGGATGGCTGCGTCGCGTAGCCGTCTGCTGCACGGGCACGGCCAGCAAACGCGAGCAGCGCCAGCGCTGCGAACAGCAGATGCGCGAGACGAGCAGACATTACAGGGCTCCCGTGGTGTAGCTGGCGAAGGGGTGGCCCGCGCAGCCGGTGCTCGTGCTGTGCGAGGTGTCGGCAGCGGGCAATGCCAATGCGGCGTCGAGCGTCGGCACGGGCGCCGATAAGCAAACCGCGAGCTGACTGCCCGATTGCACGAAGTCGACGCGGTAGTTCGAGCTCCCGTCGCTCGCAATCAACGCGCCGCCCGGCGCGCACAGGCGATTGACCAGAAATAGCTGCGGCGGTTTACTCGGCTCCGCGCCGCCCGCAGGAACCAGCGCAAATGTTGCCGCTTTCGGTGCCGCTCGGAGCATGAGCTGATTACCGGTCGCGTCCGCATAGTTGCCGACCACGAACAACGCACCTCCCGCGACGCAGTTCGTCGTCGGCCCGGAGCCGCCCGAGCCGGCAATTCCGCCCGAGCCGGCGCTGCCC
>Ga0247760_1000659_pt1 | contig 36480 bp, 29 predicted proteins | sample UWRJL171409R4_FD_179936 | JGI IMG/M metagenome (GOLD analysis project Ga0247760, IMG submission 179936) | Plant litter microbial communities from Arlington Agricultural Research Station in Wisconsin, United States - UWRJ-L171-409R-4 | ecosystem: Environmental > Terrestrial > Plant litter >... | reverse complement strand
TTCTGAGGGAGGAGGAGGAGAAGGCAAAGTTGTAGGGGGTGGTGATGAGGGGGGGTAATACCAGATGCTTGCGATGAGTGAATGGGGGTGTATGGTACAGCAGGGTTCATATCAACGGGCCGGGAGAAATAGGGGGGGCTGCGCTGGTCGTGGTGAGCATGTTGCTGGACCGCTGTCCACAATTATTGATATCTAATTTCTTTGTCTAGATACACCGGCGTCGAGCCGTTTGGGCGCAGTGGCCACTCGCTCACCTTCCTCACTCGTCATCCCCAAAGAACACCTTGATGGGGAGCCAGCTGTCACCGCAAACCTTGAAACGGTCCGGAATGGCGTCAATCTTGGCAATCTCCTCATCGGTCAGGCTCCAGTTGTCGAGCTGGAAGTTGTCCACGATACGAGAAGGTGTCACGCTCTTGGGCAGTACGCTCCATCCCTTCTGGATGCCCCAGAGGAGAAGGACTTGTGCCGGAGAGCGGGCCTTGGAATGGGCGATCGCCTCGAGGATGACGTTCTTGCTGAGAGGAGAGTCCGTGCTGCCAAGGGGCGAGTAGCCGGAGGAGTGAATCCCCTTGGATGTGTTGTAGGCGATGAGCTTGGGGCTGGGGTTTCCAGGATGGAGCTCAATCTGGTTGACCGCCGGGACGACGTAGCAGCTAGGGTCGTTAAGAAGTCTCTCGAGGTTCTTGATGCCAAAGTTGCTGACGCCGATGGCCTTGACCTTGTCAGTCCCGACCAGTTTCTGCATCTCGCGCCAGGTATCGACAAAGTCCCAGTCGGGGATGTGCTTCTTGCTGTCGTTGGGATCCGTGCTACACGGCCAGTGCATCAGGTACAGGTCGACATAGCTGGTACCCAGGTTCTTGAGCGAGGTATCGATGGCCTCGGCCACACGCTTGTGGTCCGGGTTGTTAAGCTTCGTCGTCAGGAAGATTTGCTCGCGCGGGACCCCGGATGCCCGGATGCCCTCGCCGACCTCCTTCTCGTTTCCGTACGCGAAGGCAGTATCGATATGACGATAGCCAGCGTTGAGCGCCGCTTCGACGGCCTTGCCGACCTCGCCGGGCTGGGACTGCCAAGTTCCCAGGCCAATGGCGGGGATCTCGGCGCCCGTATTGAGCTTGAAAGTCTTCCTAGAACCACATGTCAGTAAATCTGGCAGTTTCGAGGTCCAGATAGATTGGTGCACTCACGCGGTGTTCTTAATGGTCGCCATGCTGTGCTGTCTGAAGGTGGTGATGTGTGAGGGTAGAAAGGGGCGATATCGGGCGTTGGCGGGGTGGATGAGTGATGTCAGTCTGATAACGGGCGAGAGTCGCAAATGCATTCCAGCGGCTATGGGTATCCTCATATACTTAAGCTAAAGCAGCTCCCCGCTGTGAGCGATTTCGGGTTATTGTTCCCCGTTGCGGCAACCTTGCCTGACCTTGGAGGATCTCCAGGCTGTGCTCCTTCTCTTTGTTCGTCTGGTACGCAACGCGCCCCAAAGCCACGCCAGCCAATGCCCGAGTTTGTTGTGTCCTAATATTCGACAAACAGGCCGAGAGATTCTTAGCATGCAGCTGTGTTGCGCAGGCTACAAGCAATCGCAAGTAGAAAAAGGGGCACCATAGGTTTCAACCCTTGCAATGCAAACAAGCTCGAGCTGCTGGCGGTTCGCACCCGTCGGAGCGGCATGGACGTAGTCGTCAACCCCTCCTTCCATGCTCTATGACGACGTTTCGCTGCATGAAAGCACCATTCATGCCGGAGGCACCCCGCTGCAGCAGACACTGTCAACAGAAACCCCGAGTCGCTCTCTTTTCCGTTTTGAGCTCAGAAGAGGGGAAAGCTACCCCAACAGCGGGGTGTGGGCTGCACTACCATGATATTGGAAAGACGTGGAAACTTGCAGATAGCAGATTCCATGCGCTACGAGGAGAACTAACAAGAGCAAGAAACAGACTGGGGCTTGTTATGGCAGAGGCCTAAAAGATCTTGAAACGATATACGAAACCAACCGGCGAGGAACCAACCCTGAAAGACTGCATGATGAAGGATTCCAGAGAAAATTTCTAAAGGCAAATTGCTTGTAGGGACAATGAGCCGACTGTCAGTGCTGGCCAGAAACCAAAGCTAAGCTGGAGTAGTTTTGAGTATCGGTGCCAGCAATTCTAAACTCCACTTCACGCCCGAGAGCTGTCATCGCTCTTGATAGAAGAAATACGTCTGAACCGTCAACCTTCCCCTAATTACCCCCTGTTGAGCCCTAACCATCTGTGCCACTGCTCCTGAAAGTTGCGCACAATGCGGCGTAATGGTGGGTGAGGTCGAGAACGTTCTGTGGCAGATTCGTGGCCTGGATGATGCTCCTGACCTTGACAGCACCCTCGTCCTCAATTAACTGTCGGATTGTGTGAAGCAACTCAGGCGAGAACTCGCTATACCATCGATACTGCCACGTTACAAGCCGAATCGTTGCAGCTACCGTCTCGCGGGTGTTCTTGTTCTTCTCAAACACCTTCAAAATGCCAGAGAGCGCCTTGGGGCTGAAACGCAACGACAGGCACGCCCTGTAGGCCTCCACGGCTTCATCGGTGTGCTGGAGACGCTCCGCTAAGCTACCAAGAATCTCCCATTCCTCGGCCGATTTCTTGTATTGCATGCTCTGGGCGCGATACTGGGCCATCTGCGTGCGCCATATTGTGTATACTCGGAGATCTTCGTAAAGCACCATGAATAGACTGTCGAGCCAGCGTTCACAGAGGCGCTTGTTATTGAGCCGCGAGAAGTGGTCCTCATCTCCCTGAGGAACAGTCAACAACTGCACAACAGCAAAATCACGAGACACCCCAAGGGACTCAGATCACCGGGGTACTTACATTTTCAGCGTCCTTCTTCAACTCCTCTGGGGGTACAGCGCTGGAGGGTCTTTCCAACTCCTTTCCTTTACCACTCGCTCCAAGAGCGGGTTCGTCATCGTCGTCATTCTTTTCCGTGTTCTCATCATCGTCATCAGAGGCTTCCTCTTCGTTACCATTCGTGGCAGGGTCTGGAGTCCCCCTGAGCGCATCGGTGCTAGCATTGCGCTTTGCTAATGCACTGGGCTGTGTTGCATCGTGTTTCTCGCTACGGTACTCATCCTCCATGACGAACACATTGCTCCGAATCTTGAGTAACTGATCCCAGCCGATCTTTGCCGTCATCTCGGTCAGAATACCATACGCTTGCTTGAAGGTGCCGCGGTATGCGGAAGCCCGGAGGTTGATTAGACTTGGATCCACTTGTTCCGAGTACCTGGACTCAGGTTCGCTATCGATCTCATCCAACCTCGTCTCGGGTAGCGTAGGGAGATTGACGTCTTTTGGCTCTGGCATGATGGGTGCGTCCTTGTCCTGATAGGTAAACATGGGGCATGAGTTGAGGATGGTGAGTGCGTTTTCCCAATCTTCCATGGCCACGTAGACCTGCGCCAATCTGGCCCATGTGCTAAACTCGCTGGGTGCCGCGATGGTACTCCGGTCGGCGCAGCCCAAAGCTAGACGAAGCCTCTCTTCTTTTTGCTCCGGGGTCAATGCGGTTCCGGCCTTCCTCAGAAGGAATTCAGACTGCGTATCCAGCATGACATAGTCCATAGGCGAGTCTTTCAAGGCCTCGTGGAGGATGCGGACGCCCTCAACCTCTTCATTGCCCATAAATAGAACTTTCGAGAGGAGAGACGCAACCTCGGTATTCTGCGACCGAAGTTTCTCGAACAGGTTAATTCCAGACGCGTAACGCCCGGTGGTGCTGAAGTACTTCAAGAGACCGGTGGTTAAGTGGTTGGAAACATTATTGGGAACCTGGACAACCGAGTCGGAGCCAAGCTGCCAGCCTACAATCAAGTATTAGCTAGACTGAAGTCTCCCTCCCTTTCGACCACGTACCTCTGAAGAAGAGCTGTTCGGCCGCACTGAGAAACCTATGCTCAGTTTCCGTGTTGGTTACCGGGTTGAATCGTCTGACACCCATGATCTTTCGAATGGTTTCGCCAGTGCCGTCGTCGGCGTAAGAGTACGCCCGCAGGACGCTACATAGGTAGGTCTCGAGCCAAAGCTCCTCCGTAGCTTTGCGCTTTTCGCCCCGCTCGTCGATACAATAGCTCTCCACTGATCCTGGGAATGGGGCATGGACACGCATGTCAACCCGAGAGAACGCATTGTAGCAGCTATAAGACTAATGAGAAACACATCGGTGCACTGAAACTATGACGGGACATACCAATAGGTGCCTTCGACTGTCTTGACGGTTGCCGACTGGCCGAACTCCTTATACGTCAGGGTGTTGATGTAAGCGGCAAGACTGGCCGAGGACGACGCATCCACGCCGGTGACATGATGATAGACGCCGAGCTTGTGTCGGGAGTTAGGAATAGCTACTGCGCAGCAAAGGCAAGTAAAGACTAACCTGTTTCCCGGGGTTTCTGAGGGGTTGCTTCAGGAGGTGGACGAGGTCTGGAGGACCAAGCTCGCGCAGCGAGTTCAAGGACTCGGTGCGGGCATCAATGGCTTCATGCAATATCTCCTCGGTAATCCTAGAAGGCGCCGTATTAGTTCAGAGGTCTTTGGGGGGTTGGTGGTGGGCGTGACGAACTCGGGAACCGCCGGCGCAACCATTGCGACGAACTGGCACCCCAACCCAGGGGTGGGATGTTTTCACCGCAAGGCAGGTCGTGGTCGTGGCCTTCGAGCTCGGGCAGTGCAACACCAAAGGGCTGCGTCTGGTGAGATGGCGTCAGCAGTGTCGGGGGAGGTTCGGGGTGTGTGGTGAGCTTCACAGCAAAGAGACCCTCAAACCTCGCGCTTTGTGTCTCGACGTCGCTAGATGGATTGCTGGCAGCTCCTCAGGCGGGCTTAGGATGGAACCTAGCTCCATGGAGCACGGGCCTCAACGTTGAGTTCCACTGCAGCTTGCGCCACAGCGCCCAATTAGCGCTGGAAGCACGGTGTGGCGCGCTGCACCGTGGTAACTTTAGGTACCCTTGTCCAAGTCGCGTCTTTCTGCGACGCCGCGATTGAGTGTGCAAGCGAAACTGGACGTCTAAATTGAAGCCTCAAACAGAGAGGAACCGACAACATCCATATCCTGCGAGGTGTCGTCTTGCGCCCCTCCTGCTTCTACATAGGAATACATGACATCGATACGGTGACTTTGGCAAGATGGTTAGTCGGGGATCGTCCCAGGTGCCGCCGGAATAATCTAACTGTCCTGCAGCCAGCGTTCACAGCGCTCAACGTTGAGCCCGAGGAGACCGTCATTGAGGAAGTCGACACTACCAGAGAGCTCCAGGTGCGTGCGCATTCCCATCGACCCCTTGCGCCTGTATTCTGAGTCATTATTTCCAGGTCGACGATGCCCTCAAGTTGTTCCAGAACGCCCTGAAGCTGCACGCGCAAGGACCCCGGTTCTTTGACGACGCCGCCGACGCATACGATGCCCTCTTCGACTCCGAGATATTCAGGTACCCGGAAGCGAAAACTGAGTTTGAGCGCAACGAGAGACGCCCCGACGGCTCGTTCGTCAATGAGCCTGTATTCGCCCCTGGTCTTGACGTGGCTGGGGCAGAGGCCGATGGAATTGGAAGCAGCCTTCCACAAGCGTACTACCTCTCGTACAAGAACCACGGCCAATTTATTGTCGACCGCATCAAAAAGAAAGCGTGTACTACACCTGGGTCGCGCGACGCAGTATTCGAGGATCCGGTTGTGCAAGATGACGGCCTAAGGGCTCTCGACGACTTCAATGCCGCAATCGACCGTGACCCATCCGACGCGGACCTATGGCGGAAGACGGCACGGGTTGCTGCCTTCCTGAAGAGCACCCGAATCAGCCGTTACAGCTTGGAGGCTGCCATCGAGTTGGACGATGACCCTGCCGTGGTGGAGGTTGAGCCGCCCGCTTTGGCAGAGGGTTTTGCTGGGGCGCAACTGAAGGAGCAGCTGGATGTCCTTGGAGATGAGATGGCCCTCAGCCACCCCATAATGAAGCCTTTTCTGGAAAGGGGGCTACCGTCATATTTGGAAAAGTACAAGGACCCTATCCCGTTTCTCCCGAACCCAACAAAGCATGTGGCGGTCACGAGGGTCAAATTACACGAAGGCCACATCACGCCCCTTGCCATTGAGGTTCCCAGTCAGTCTTGGACAGAGCTGGGCATGACGTTGGTTTCTTTCGTTGCCGACAACGGCCTCTCGGGGCAACCCGTGACGCTCCAGGTTCCCGAAGAGGCTCCCGAGACCGACCTACAAATGGAGATCGACAGGCAACTCCAGCCCCCAGAGTCTTCCCCCACGCCTGAGGGGGCGGATGGCACTGTAACGGAACGGGCGGTAACGGATAAGGCGAAAGAGCCAAATACCGTCACAGAGGAGCCCGTAGCCATGCCGACCAAGACGACCGCCCCAACAGAGCAGCCAGCGAACGAGCGTGGTGCTTCGCAGCCGTCAAGAAAACGGTCACAGTCAGCGGCAGGCCTTCCAGATGCGCAGGATGATGAGGGTGGTGATGTGAAGAGGAGCAAAAGAACCAGGCGCCGAGACACTGCAGTTGAGGAAGTGATGGACACGGCTACACTTTTGGCCACTCAGCTACAGCCATTTCAAGCCGCGGACCAAAATCTGTTCCAAACCACCAAAGACCTTCTCGAAAATCTGGGGGTGACAGACTCAGTAACACTTGACCGAATCGCCGAAGTGCTGGAGTCCTGCGCATCAGAAGACCGGGCAAGCAAAATTCAGAATCTAGCCACTAATGACTTGCGTGACGCAATTGTTAAATTCGATGAAGACACGGCGAACATACTCCTCAGCAAGCAGGAGAATACCAAGATCAGCCTCTCTGCGTTCCTTGAGCACTCCAAGTCAGCCCCTCAACGAGCACTCGAGGCACCAGCGTTTGACGATACGGAAGGCCTTGCTACGTTCGTCTCGGAATTTAACACGGGATGGAGCACCATACACGATGCTGCATACGAGTATGTGAAGAGCCTCTCGAGGACTTATGCCAACTTCAAATGGTCCGATCAAACAAAGACGTCCGTCGTCCAAGTCATTAGCCGCCTCGACGAAAGCATCTATGACAGGACTGTGTACGACCTCACGACATGTCAGTTCCCTGAGGGTCAGGATGAGACACTGTTAGAGATTTCCGAGCTTGTATTCATGCTGTTCGAACTTCATCTTGATATCTACGAACGCATCACGAACCCTAACAGTGCGATTGAGCTGAACACAAGAATCGAAGCTAGAGGACGCCTTGACAGGTGGATGAGTCTCGCCATAGAAATCAGCCAGCGTCGCCCCAAAAAAGCCGACGACACCCTTTCTATTCGGTATCTTTGGGCCTCCGTCCTTACCGCCGCCCTTAGCAAAGATACACAGCGGGATCACATCATTACCTGTTGGCACAGTTTGCGGGATTATCTCGCCGAGTCGCCGATCGCGGACATCTCGCTTCCCAACAACGTTGTCATGCCCGAGATCTCGACTGTGGCCGCAGAGCGCGAGATTTCCAAGTTGACAACCATGGACTTTTTCATGGGGTTGTTCCAAGATGACCAGGCTGACCCTGTCTCTGTGATTGACACATTAGAGCCGGTACTCAACCCAGAATCAGTTTTTGTCACCGCCGCCGATGACCATGTGACAAACGGCATTACCGGCGAAGGCGCCAAACAGAAACAGGGGAAACAACCTATCAAAGACTGTGCCAGTCCTTGGCTGCGAGACCTTTGGAAGTTTCTCCAGAATAGTAGCACAGATATGCGACTACTGCTCTGGGCTAGACTCGGCGAGTCTTACGGCAAAATCAAGTATACAACGAAGCAGTTCTCCTGCTTTCTTCGCAGTATTGAGACTATCGTTGTCGATCTGGAGCGTGAGGACTATGCCAACACCCCGGCCGAATCGAGAAAGGCGCTATTCATGACCAATTTGAAGGCTCTAGACGATCTCACCATCCAATCACTCCATCTGGCACTCAACGACAACAGTTCTTTTGACATCATCGACGAGGATCATCTGAGAGCTACCCTGTCCAGTCTCGCTAAAGTCAGCTGTCTCTTGCATATTGCCGCAATGCACGAGGACGAGATCCGCATCGGCATGACCCAACCATCCGCAAGCGGATCGACATACAAGGCGTTCCTCACGAAGCTACGCGAGATGCAGGTCCGAACATGGTCGCTCCAATACACGGTACTCAAAGTCGGCGTTCATCAGCACGGCCACCTATTCCCGAAACCGGAAAACGACCTTGCCGATTATATGGCGGCCGTTCACCAGGTCTTGGGTCTCCGGAAGTCCTGCAAAGCGTCAAACAAGATCTTCCTCAAGATGATGCGCATTGAGCTGCTGAAGCAAAAGAACATCGAGAATTGGGAAGACTATCTCGGCCAAGTCCTATACGACCTTCATGGGCTCAAGCTCGGTGTGGGGATATGGGAAGTGCAGGAACACGACTGCCCCTCTGAGACGCTCGAGAAACGGCAGGCTATGGCCTTGGTGGACAAAATTACCGTACTGGCCAACAGGATGACAATGAAAGATCTGCTTAAATCGGACCTGAAGACAACGATCGATCACATGCAGCAAGCAATAGGATCAACCAAGTCCAATCCTCAGATGATCCTGAACCTCCGCAACTTCACCGAATATCTTAAGACACCAATCCACCCTCTGCATCTGTACCAAGCGCTGACTGGCAACATTGACCTTGATGCCGTAACAATCAATACACCAGAGAGCACCCTGGCTAAACAAGGCTGGTTCTTCTTGTTGGGCATGATCGCCCTAACAAAGTTTAAGGGTGTCGACCTTAACCGCCGTCAGACGCCGGGCGCTACGGACGACCTGCGTATCGGAGCGGCATTTCTACGCCAGCAGTTGCAATTCACCCCCGATCGCTGGGACGCGTGGTTTCGCCTGGCCGAATGCTTCGACTACGAGCTGGATGAGGCCGTTCTCTGGACCGCCGACAAGATGAACAAGGACCGTGCGGACTTGGTTAAATTCCAGCGAAACTCGATTCATTGCTATACTCTTGCGTTGTCGCACTCCTATGCATGGGCATCCGATCCCCTTGCCTTCGTTGCCTCAGAGGAGGATGCAGACGCCCTTTATGACCTGTATCACGAATTTGGAATGCGACTGTATGCATCCAGCCGTGAGCCATTTGCCATGGAGCCGTTCCAGCACGCAGATCAGGAACGCTTCTTTATCGAGACCATGGGAGCTGGGACTTACAAGCGGATATTGCACCAGCAGATGTCGGACTATCAGGTTTGGAAGTACGCAGCCAACTTATTCAAAAAAGCAATGGCAGGCAAGCCAAAGGATTGGAAAAATCCCTACATGGTTGCGAAATGTCTCTGGAAGATGTATCAGAAACCCATTGAGACCCTGGGCGAGAGGAGCCGGCTAAGCCACCCCACAGTTCAAGATGTTATCAGGGCACTTGAGAGGTCTGTTGAAGTTGCCACCGCTCTGCCCAAGCCGCGTCACGGTCAGGACCCCATCCTAGAACCGCACTACAAGATCCTTTCGGTTATTCACAAGTTGGTCTCTCGTGGTGACCTGCCCACTCAAGAGGGTGCAGATATTCTTCGACGCCAGCCATACGCGCCCGAACACGGCGAAGAGGTCACGGTCAGCAATACTGACGACTGGGAAATGTACGTGATCAAATCGCTGCGGTTCTTGCGGGATAAGGACAAGTCAAACTGGCAGCACCGGCTGATCATGCGGCACGCCCGCATCCTGTTTGACGAGAATGATGCCGAGGGCGAGGGTGGAGGGTACATAGCTGCCAAGGCGGCGTTTGGCGTGCTGCGGGAGAGCATGTTTACGAAAACGATGGTCATGAATGTCTGGAAGTGCGACGCTGAGCGACCGGGTCGCCACCACGTCTACACAGAGCAGTATATCCGTTACATGGTGCGGGTCCTAGCCGTCATGAACGACAGGATCAACCTAGAGATGGTTCTACGCCGAATCCGGAAAAAGGGCGTCGACTTTTATCACTTCAACGAGCTTTGGCAGTCATGCGTTGTGGTGTACGTCAGAATGCTGCGCCAGTCGTTCAGTATCAGCTTGACGGAGGAAGATGCGTTCAAGAGCCTCACTCCAGAAGACTTTGAGGTAATCTCGGAGCGCATCACGGAATGGGCTGCGAGCCCAGCGGCCGAGGCGCATAAAGCGATGAACGCAATGAAGGAAGCCATTGAGCTCAAAAAGCTGAACGCCCAGTTGATGAAGGCGGGGCCCATCGACGATCTTATCAACGATTGCTACTCGGCAATCTACCTCGAACTCAAAGCCGAGCTCCCAGTGCCCGACCAACCAATGCGGACAACCGAGCACAGCCAAACCCGAGACGGCGAGGCCGCGGCTGATGGTACGCCCGAGCTCATGGCCAAAAAGCTCTTTGTCCTGCTCAACCCGGACAAAACTGCTTTCTCCCTTAGCTCTTTGCGCGCAGGCTCGGAACAGCCGGAGAAACCGCTCTCCCATGCCGGGGATCCGGCACCCCGTGGCCGGCGGCCCGGCGTCAGGCGCCTGGATGTCATCCGAAAAGCGGAGCAAGCGGTGCTTCGGGCGGCAGAGGGACCGCCCAAGTCAGCCGGTGCCAGTTCCAAGTCACGCATGGGCTCAACCTCAAGCGGCAAGAATGCGGGAGATGAGGACGATGGACCTCACGCCGATGACGAGGATGTGGACATGAAGGATGCTGACGATGGCGAGGGCGAGGGCGAGGGCGAGGGCGACGTCACCATCATCACAAACGGGGATGCTCATGAGGCAAACGGCGAGGAGGGTAGCGACATCTCAAGTCCCCCGGGTAGTGTACATGACTCGGCGGACGATGAAAGTGACCTCAGCGATGTGCCGGCGGATTACGAGGACGACGTACCGCCGTCCTTGATGTTCCCCAACTTGAGGCGGAGTGTGGACGCAGGTACAGGGCGAGAGAGCTCGGCAGATAGCGCTAGTTCAGAGGGGAGTACGGATGACGAAGGGGAGGAAGGCGAAGAGGAAGAGGTAGAAGGAGAGGGAGAGGAGGGAGGAGAGGGCGAGGGAGGCGAGGAGGAGGGCGATGGTAACGAGACGAACGGGCCCGAACAAGAGGACGAGAGTGAAGAGGGTGAAGAGGAAAACGAAGAGGACGAGGAAGATGAGGAAGAGGACGAGGACGAGGTCGGCGACTCCCGAGTGGATGAAGATGGGCCGGACCCGGAGATGGAAGACGAGGAGGAGGAATAGGCGGTTGTGCAATGTACGAGTGTTTGCTGTATGTTTACAAGGGGCTTGGGGAAAAGGGGCGTCTCGGGAACAAGGGATTAGAGTTGGTCGACGCAACTAACGACTAGCAGGGCGTCTTGCGCCTTTATCGAAGTGTTGAAATATGGCAGATGCTGCGAGGTCCTTCTATCCCTTTTTGCCACCGTCTGCATTATGTCCTGCGACTGCATTGCGCTCACCGCTGGAGTCATGCCTGATAGCCGTTTGTCTGTCCTCACCTTGACCCCCTGAGGGTGGAGAAAACCCCCCCTTGCTGCCTTGCGTCACCTGCCTACCCCTCCCCCGCATATACAGCTGCAGCCCCACCTATCTTCCGATTGCCCTACGGCTTGGCGAAAGCTTTGGAGCTCCCCAGAGTCATCGTGCGTTGGAGCCTTGCCTCCCTCTGATTCTTCCCGGCGTGGGGATTTAAGATTGCTGCTGGACCTTCCTCAAACTTGCTTCCATCCGATCTCTCCGACATTTCTGAACTGCTCCCGTTCTTCATCATACCCTTCCAGCCAAGCTGTCGCAACCGTCGTTTGCTTCCCGCCACAACCCCACCACGGCCTCCTTCTGTCTACACTACACTCCGTCCGCCGATCGAGAGATCACAGGCAACGCTTGTTCAACCATCACCACGCAGTGATACCTGTCCAGAGAGCTGTCAATTTTAGAACGCACCTCATACGGCCGACTCTACCGTCGCACAACCCGGCTCAAGATGGCCTCCCAGAAGCGCATTGCGAAGGTAAGTTCCCAAGACCCCTCGACCCATCACGCCGTGATTTACCCTGGTCGACCGGCGGCTGTCCCACCCGGGATCCCGCCCGGGGCTTAGCCACTGCTAGAACTTCGCTAACCCTCTTCCCCAGGAGCTCAGCGACTGCACCTCCAACCCCCCTGCGGGCATGAGCATCTCGCTCGCCAACGACTCCGACGTGCACAAGTGGCACGTGGTGCTCGACGGGCCGCCCGACAGCGTCTACGCCGGCGGAAAGTTCGGCCTCGTTGTGACCCTCCCCGCCGAATACCCGTTCAAGGCGCCGCTCGTGACCTTCGCAACGCGCATCTACCACCCCAACGTCACCAACGACAGCACGGGCAGCATCTGCCTCGGCCTGCTCAAGCCCGAGAACTGGAAGCCCGCGTCGCGGCTGCTCAGTGTGCTGGAGGCGGTGCGCTCGCTGCTCATCGAGCCGCAGCCGGACGACCCGCTGGAGGGCCGCATCGCCGACGAGTACCGGCGCGATCGCAAGGAGTTTGAGAAGAATGCCCGTGCCTACGTCACGCGCTACGCCAAGGGCGTCGTAAAGTTTGATGCTTTGGCAGCAGCGGCGGCTGCGGCTGCGGCAGCGCCTGGTGGGAAAACCTCTTAGAGAGAGATGTTCGAGGGCAATCTGGTTCAGAGGTTGAGAGAATGGAAGGCAGCAGCGTTCTCGATGATGAGTACGGGGTGATAGCCGGACGGAACTAATAGCTAAAGGACGCGTCCTCTTACAAAGAAGGGAGACGATCAGTTTGGAGCCAACGATGCTTACCCCCCTCTTTAGCGTATGATGACACCGGAAAGGTGGTCAGCCTGCATTAGTCTTGCTTTCATGGTTGTTCGGTGGCTTATTGGCATAGTGGACAGCATGTGGGACATGGCAAGGTGTTGTTTATATGGGAGTTCTGGCGCCTCTTCTAGAATTTCAGCGGAATGATGGACGTCAATGATCCCAGGGGAGATACCGAGCCCACAAGGGATTTCGCTATAGCAAAGAGAAGCATCTCCACATGTATAAAGACCCCGGCCTAAAGAAAGCGTCCCCTCAGCCAATATGAAGGATGCCTTCTTACTCTCAAGGCAGTCAATGGTTCTTGGTGTTCAAGGCTATCTCCCATTCTTTCCCAATGCAGTTGAGGCCTGATAATGCCGTCAAGGCCTGTAATGATTCCGAAAACGCATATTCACCCGGAGAAAGACCCTTTCTTTCGTCCATCGCGCTCCCCCACCAGTGCCCCGGAGGCGCTGAGTGCGGGTCACAATGCGTCATCAACACGAACACGGCGCCACGAGCACGAGCTCTTCCCTCGTGATGGGTGGGGAGCGGTAGCAGTAGCAGAATCGGAAATAAAAAGGGTATATTCGGCTGTCCGTCCTGGTCGTTTGGCATCAAGAACCATCACCCTCGCCTTCTAAGATATGCACCATTTCCTCTTCTCTATCCAGATGCTGGTCTACCACCCTTCCAAGTCTGTCCCATTCCCTCGCCATCCCTTTTTTGTATCGTCCGTTTCCCCGACGTCTCAACACGACTGGGTGGTAAACGCCAGCCTCGAAATAACAAAAGAAAACCACGCGCCCGTGGATGCATCGCTTTGCCCTCGGGGCTTAGACAACAAAAAGGAGAAAAAAGACGGCCAAACAACAACAAATCTAATGGTACATGCGGTTACACATTCCCATCCCGTCCGAGGTCTCCTCTAATAGTGGGTAATATGCCATCATAACAACATCTCGTGAGAGTCTTGAGCCGATAAACGAAACAGGAAACTTGCTTGTCGAAAGGATCTGACATGGGGCGGAAGAAGAGAATAGGAGCAAACAAAGAAAAAAGCCAGGGTCATGACCTGGGAGGCTAGGAGACCAGCAATAAAAAGGTGGAGACCGGCCGGGGCCTGCTCTACATGACCTCGTCGGCCCGGACTTGCTCACGGTCCTTTTCCTTTCGTCTCCCGAATAGCGTCCCCTTCCGATGGGCTTCGGCATCTATATCCGAGGCTAGATCGAGTCCCGCTGTCGCCGTAATCGGCACCGCAGTTTCTCCCAGGGCAGCAGCTTCCTGTTCGGCTCGCCATTTCCGCATGCCAGCACGCCGTTCTTGTCGTTTCTCTTCCACTACCTCTTGACTGAGGTGGCCGATACCGTTGCGACGCCGGTAGCACGCGTCCATGAGGGCATTGCAGTCGACCAGACGGCGCGGGAAGGTTTGCACAACGCCAAACATCTCCATTGGGTCCTGGACCGCCTTGATCTCCGACTCGGCTAGCTTGAAGATAGTAAGCGCGATCCGGAAGAGAGTTCGCGAGCCCTCGTAAAAGAAGACATCCCAGACACGCAGCACAGTTTCGGTTGGCAGTGTTCCGATAAAACAAGACATGAACCAGGCTGTCATGCAGAGCGTGATGGCAGGAAGGCGGTTTGGGTCATTGGCACCCGGACCAGCCCTATTTGCGCCATCCTTGCCAACACGAAGTCCCCTGAACCGCTTGGCTGGCGCTATTTCGAGTTCATCGCCGCCAATTTGCTTCCAAACATTGGGTAACGAATCCTTAAGCGCGACCATCAGGACGCCGAGGTCCACTTTGGAGCCCTCCAAACTCATCTCGTGGGTACCTGGAAGATAAACTCGGGTAATAACGTTCAGCAACCAGAACGCTTGCTCCTCAGTCTCGACAAAGAGAAGCAGCATGCCAGCGAGGAAGTTCAAAGACTGACAGTATCCGATACGAGGGTTGTAGAGCGCAAAGGCGTGGAGAACACGGCGGAGGGAGCTTATAAGCTCTGTCTCTGGGACCTCTTCAGATGACATATCTCCCAACCCTTCGTGTGATTCCGGTGTTGGCCGAGGTGGTTTGAACCGAATGTTGTCGGGAAACGTTCGGTGGAGGTCCTTTTCAATATCCTCAACAACTAGCGGCTTCACTTCGGTCGTCCTGTCCGCTAGTTTACCAGGGCCAAGAGGATCCAGGGCTGCCCGTCTTAACAAATCATCGTAGACTCCCCTGTGCTTGCTGAGAATGGCCGGTCCTCCAGCATAGTAGAACCAAGCAGCACCTCTCCACTCGGGCGGGATGCCTTTGCGGACAAATCGCTTGGTCTTGGCGTTCCGGGCAGGGAATCGGTTCGGGTTATCGGTCATGAGTGAATTGTCCTTGAGATAAGCAACCCATTTCCTGCGGCGTCGGGCCAAGTACTCGGAATACGAGGAATCCCAGACATCGTACTCCTCGCGAGGGACGTTGGCATTCGCTTTGCGAAAGCCGTACCTGTCGCGACTGCCGGGCACCTCTGGGGGTTCAGAGGGGTAATTAGCTGCGGGCGCCGGTGTGGAGGGGCGTGAGGATGTCTGGCCTGCCAGGCCATTGGATGAAGAAGTCAGGTTCGTTCCTGATGTGCCAGCCACAGATGGTTGGGCCATGGTCTCGTCGTCTGCGCCGAGCATTTTGGCGGAATCATGCTTTGCCAAATCTTGAGCATCGGCCGTCCCCCTCCTCCCCATGTACTCGCCAAAACCAAGGCCCATATCCTTCGGCAAGGAGCTCGGCAGGAGCGATCTCCTAACACTGTTCCTTGATTGATTCGTCGCAGGGCGATCTGACGGCATTGGAAGAGCTAGGGCTCCAGGTATAGGCATTTGATCGGTCATTGCCTCCAGCATCCTGGCGCCCATCGCGCTCGCGTTCGAGCGGCTGCTCGGTGGTCTAGATACCTCCAATGCCATTCCCCCCGCCGCGTAATCGACATCATGGGGGTCGTCATCCCCAGCTGCAAACCGCATGCTTCGACGGATGCTCTCAATGTCCGAATCGTCGAAGCCCCTCTCGTACATGCCCATCACGTCCTCGAGGCTTGGGCCGTCGTCGACAACCACAGAGTTGGTCCGCCAACTGGTACGCGCGTAGCCGTTGATTATCGAATGCTCTGTGATGCTGCTCGTTTTCGTGAGGACACTACTCCTCTCGGTCCCAGATGCTGTAAACAAAGTTCCGTGCGCGGTTGACGTGGTTAGCTGCGATCGGAAGCTTGATCGGAGCTCGTCGCCGGCTGCCAACCAAGGCGGGGCCTCACGCGTGGGCGTTGGAGAGATGATATGCCCGTGGGTAGTGTGTTGCCTTGGAGCACTCGTGGAGCTAGGATTTGGATTTGGACGTCGCAACGACGAAGTTCTTGACGAAAGACCGAGGTGGTCATTTGACGGACGGTGCGGGATCGAGGAAAATGTACTGGTCGACTGCGAAGATGAGGTGGAGAGGCCGCGGGACCGGGACCAGGGGCTAGATGCTACATTATTAGGATTAGGGTAGAGTTGGTTACTGTCGGTTTTTTGGTCGAGCGGAGAATGTGTTTGTAAGCGACTGCCAGCCAGATGCCGTGACAAGGGAGAATCGCTGTGTTGGGACCGTACACTCGGCTTCCGAGGGCGCGAAAAGTTCTCGACGGTCATGTTGCCGCTCATCGCTGTCATCTGCTTTGGTTCCGCTGCAAGCTCTGTGTTGAGGCCTGGGGATGCTGGAGCTACTGGCCGGCGCCGAAGCTCATTTTGTCGACCCAGCAAAGGAAATTGGCGAGAATCGGGCCTCAATGGAGCAGATGCGGGTGCTTCAGGTATGAACGGGTTCGAACACAGACCCGGGAAGGCGGAACGTGGTGCTGGCCTTGGTGTTGGGGAGGACTCGGCTCGTGCTCTTTGCTGCGAAGCGACGGGAAAGGACCAGCTGGAGGCAATCGGTGAGGTGCCAGCTGAAAGTGAATCCCAGCGAGGAGAATACAACTCGCGGCGCTGTTGGGATGCAGTGGAGGGACGTGTCGCACTGTCTGAGTGGATGTTGTCAAGATTGAGTCGACGGGCGTTCCGGGCGCTGTGGTAGATTTCTGAAGCATCTGGGCTCTCGCGTTTCAACCAGGGTCGGGCTTTCGGCCGCTGGGGCTTCACGGGTGAGGTGGACGCAAATTCGCGATTGACTAGGCTGCGCTGGCGCCTAACAGCGGAAAACGCTCCAGCTGCGCCGGCTGCAGGGTCATCATTATCCAGTAAGCGACCCGCCATGGCTGCATGCGCTGCGTCGAAATATGGCTGTTCTTCCGCAGCATGCGCAGTGTACGATGGCGATGTGAAAATATGTTCGGGTGCGACCATATTTTCTCCCACAGCTGCCTCCGCCCCGCGCTCTGTTATTTAACGCACAAATAAGTCCAAGAGGAGGCCACGGATATGGGGTCCAGGAGTTGGCGCGACATGGGACGGCTTGCTGGGCGCTCGAACAATGCCGGGGTTGCGACGTGGGATCCTGGTCGCACACGAATTTCTGGGTCACGGCTGACCGGGAATCAACCAACTGCCCGCAAGGAGCAGCAAGGAAAGTGACAGGCCGAAAGACTTGGCCAAAACCTGGGAAGACAACAGGTTTATCCACTGACTTAAATGAGGATTGTCAGTGTCTTTAGCAGCGCCCAGGTGGGTTCAAGTCTCTGAGCAGCTGCGGGTCAATTCAGCAGCTCAGGTCCCCGGCGCCTGGGATGGAGCCAAACAATGAGAGGGAGGGCGCGGTGCGGCGGGTTGTCCAACAAGATTGATCGTACGGAATCGCTAGTGGGCGATGCGCGATGCAAGTTGCCGCGGGTTTGTGCTGCCTCCAATCTCTGGGGCTCATAAGTGCACCTTATACAGGTCAAGGAGCTACTGCGGGTGCCGCAATGCAGGTTGAACGGACCGTCGTCTCAGTTCGAGTCTCCGAGGGACGGGAGGTGATGGGAAGGCACGCAGCGAAGAGAGTTACAGCCAGGAGCATCAGCAAAACGGTACGGCCAAACAATACAGTCGCCTTAAGAATATTATGCAATTCTCAAGTTCCCAGCTGCCAGCTCAGAGCCGCATCGGGGAAGCCGCAACGGTCCCTATGCGACTTAGAATGGGTCATGCGGCGCATCCATCAAAAGAAAAGAGAGCTCGAATGCAATTTGCGAGGTCACCGGGCAGTGCTACATCATGATCAACAATCTCATGACATTTGGCACTGAATCTAGCTGCTGGTTCTATCCAGCCAAGGTAGCAGAAGAAATCTCTCGTTTCGCCGTACAAAACAAACAAAAAGCTGCAGTTTTCCTACGAAGAGACAGACTTGAGCAGGTTGAGTTGAAGCTGAGATGCTGATTGGCAGTGGACTCGGCTACCGCGCAGCTCCGATCCCGCCCCTGTCTCTCGGTGACCCGTCCCTGCGGGAGAAGCAGGCCTCCGCGGCTCCAGCCCGGCTTCCGTGACGGTACCTGAACTTATACCCGATTGAGGTAGGCCCGCGAAATGGCCTGCAGGGCACGACGTCTTTACATTCACTTCTCAGCTCAGTTGAAATCTCACGAAACCCGTCCTACCCACTTCCACTCGAAGTCTTCCACTGCGAAGATACGCTTTCGTCATCACTAGAAATTCTGAACCGAACGCCGTTTGCATTATGCGCGCGCGCGCACGTGCGTGTGGGTATAGCTCTGCTACGTCGACAGGGACTGTCAACGCGCAGCAACATTTCTCATTTCCGACTCCCGTTGCAACATCTCTCTCAGCTATCTCACCCTCCGTGGCTTTGAAGTTATGCCTAAGCGGTTCGGTTACCACATCTATTATGAATAAAATGCCTACACACATGGGAAACATTTTGATGCGGGCGCAACAACAAATGGCCAAGCTTTAGGCTTCCCTTTTGGTGTGTTTGATAGGATCTATCGATGCGTCGATTCCAAAACATCCCAGTTCCCGTCGACTTTCATTTCAAGGAGACCAGAGAACTGACAGCCTTGGATCAGCGGAAGCGATGTGACGGCACACATGGAAGCAACCGTGGCCGGACGCGTCGTTGAACGCGACACCCGCGATGCTGTTGCGGGGTATGTCGCAATACATATCTGTGCGCCCTATATCCCTTGCAAGTGATGGAATCGAGTGATGAGCAATCCTCACGGCGCGTCTGGTGCGCCCCTACGCGTTGCCAGTCCTCGATCCAACGCGTCTTTCGACAGTATCTACGAGCACATATTCTCATGAAAAAGACCCGGCCCCCTGATGTTGAGGTCAGCGTTTGTTGGCTTGGATCCAGATGTTCAGGGACGGATGAAAGTATGTCCGGACATTTCACGTGATCGAAGGCATGCTCAGTGCTCGTCGCAGTCGATGACGTTATTCTGAGCTGCAGCTTCCTGCTAGCGCAATGGTTGACATTTTACCCGCGAGCTTCCCCTAGCTCATCAAGCAGGCAGGGCGGCGGGGGCTTTTTACCCACCACAGCTCTCCAGCGCGCAGCGCACAAATGCTGTTGGAGAATCGGCGAGGTGCCGTGCTGAGGCAGGGATGAGAAACTCTTGAGGGGCCCGAGCTCCCTCGCCTAAAGCCGTCGCCTGCACGCGGTTCGGAAAGGCGGATCTCTAACATGCGTTACAGTGCGGACACAGTGCACCTTACGATGGGGATTACGGTGCGCAAGAGCCAGTTCGCGGTCCAAGTTCCCACCCCGTCATTCTGGAGCGGTGCCTTTTTCTGTGTCCCTCCTGCCCCCAGACACCCGTGAGATTTCGCTTCCCCTCCTTGCTCCTCACCTCCACGAACCAAAAAAGATGTTGCCTCAGGCTGCAAATGGAGGTCCCGCCCCCACAACAGGTTGCGACGCAGCCAGCCAAGCTCCCGCACCCACCAAGGAGCTGAAGCTCCCCCTCCCCCTTTCGCCCAAGGTACTCCCTCTGCTCTGTGTGCTTTGTGCTCTGCCCTCTCCCCACCGCCCACCTCGCCCACCTGTGTGAACTCTTGCGCCCACCTCTGGTCCCCTCCCGTCCCCTCAGTGCCCGCCCCCTTTGCCTGTGCCTTCCAAGGTTTCCCCTCTGTGCTTTGCGACGCAGGAAGGGGGTACGTACCTTTTTGCTCAAGCTCCCAGCCTTTCCTCGCCCACCACCCCCGAACTCCCCCTTCTCGTAGCCTTTCTTTCCCTTCCTCCTCTCCCCTCCCCAACTGCTTGCCATCTCACAGCCATCCAAAAACACATCCTCCTGCCCTTTACAGGACCTGCCCTCGCCAATTGACAAAACCCTAAGCCCTTGACCACAATGACCGGCCGTAAGAGAAAGCAAGAGGAGGAGGAGGACCTTGTGTCGCTCCCTAGCGGTGATGAGGAAGAGGAAGAGTAAGTAGCTTCCCCATCGTCGCAGACATCATCCGATTTCATGACATCTGCTGGTGGCCCGACGCGGCTGAAAGGCGACATGCTGCCTCGAATGCCCTGTCTGGCGCATGTTGGCGCAAAGTATACGCCAATGTTACCGCCCACTACCGCTGCCACCGGAGCACTGGCCGGGCACACAGCTCTGGCGCGCTTCGTTGCTCATCTTCGGAGGGATGCTCCCATCTGGTGATACAAGATGCTAACCTTGTACCGTGACGTGATAGATATGTAAGCGAGGAAGACGAAGAAGAAGACGTCGAAGATGACGACGATGAGGACTTCCAGAGCGAAGATGGCGGTGAAGAGGATGAGGAGAACGCAGTTGCAGGTAAGCGCGCCAGAGCACCTCTTAGGGGCCATTGGCTGACCAACAAGCCGCTCCAGAAGATAAGGCTCCCCCCAAGAAAAAGATAAAGACTGCTCCCGTCGATGCCGCCCCTCAAAAGAACGGCAAGGTCGTCGCGAACGGCGACGAGGAAGACGAGGAGGGTGATGACGATGAGGAGCCGGAGGATGAGAATGAGGAAGATGCCGGTGAGGATGAAGACGGAGAGGAAGACGAAGAAGAGGCAGCCGCCCCTCTCCCTGTAAAGGCCGTCAAGATCGCTGCTGCGGCGCCAGTCGACGACGAAGAAGACGAGGCCTTTGCTGCTGGTGGCGACGACGATGAAGAGGACTGATGGACCTTGGTAGCCCTTGGTACAGACCCCATTCCAGCCTCATCCTCCCCTCTACCGGGACACTTTGAACCCCCTGGCCACAAACTGACGGGGGCCTCATCAACTTGCTTATTCCCGTTCACCTGGTTCCTAGCCTCTTCTGGTGGTGTTAGTGGAATCTTGTGTTTGAACTTTGACGGATTTTAGAGACAACGTAAAAAGAAGGTCGTGATGTTCCTATAACGGGGCCCGAGAATAGAGCGATTTCGTCGCATGTTGTGAAATGCCAAAGTCCTGGGCTGGTTCGTCCGTAGTCCAGCAGCTGCGGCTCCTCGTCGCGGTTACACCTCGTAGAGCCCTAGCACTCCGGTGCGACATTTTCAGGCAGGCACTTGCCGTTCCTTTGAGCACAGCTTTCGGAAGAACAATACAGGAGAAGAAAGGTTGAGCTTCGGTTTTTTTTTATCTTGCCTCTCCCACTCTGCGCTGGCCTTGCGTTCTCCAGGTGCCCAACCCAACTGAGCCGACCGCTGGCTTGGCATTGCGGCCCCTTTCCCCGGTGGCCCATTCCCCACTCTCGAGTAGCTCAGCTTGTCACATATCTTCGGTACATTGCCTACTTACCTACCTCGTGCATACAAACGCATTTCAGCAGACGAATGGATATTTCCACAATGAGTCCTGGCGAGGACGAGGAAAATAAGGCGAATCCGGAACTTTGCGGGCCACTAGGACAGCAGTGGTGGACAGCTTGGCCCCAGTTGGCTCGTCGGTGCTCCTCGGCAAAGGGGATGGGGAACCAGCTCAAGAGTCACATAATTTTGCTGCGCTCTTGACCCGAGGATGCCCGCTTCCATGTCAACCAAGAGGGGGCCGTCCAGGTCTCAAGGCTAATGTCCATTCTTGCTGTTCTCTGGTGATGCTCAAATGAATAGATACGGCATCGGTCCCTTGGCCTCGGGGCATCGAGATGTCAAGGGTATTCCCGAAAGACGTTCAAGCGCTACACTAATCTTGGAGGGGGACGGTACGGAGATGCAAGATTTGAAGGTCCCCGGGCAGGCGGCTCTTGAGCTTGGCAAAGAACCCCGAATACCGACCAAGTGGACAGACAACCTTGGCTAGATTTGATCGAGATGATAGGCATCGGAAGCACCACAGGAATTGGCCGAGTTGCTGTGCCCTTTCCCTGATTACTTTGGTGTTCGACGTCTTCCTCCCCCAAAGGTCAAAGTTCCGTGGTCTGTGCGGGGAGATTACGTGGTATGTGCGCGCGGGGAGAATGGTACATGTACTGGACCCCGCGGCTTGTAACTCTAGCGGTTAAAGCTGCCTCAAATTTAGCACTTGAAGCTGTCCTAGACGAGAACCTAACATGACAAGTCACCGGCATCGACGAAATCGCACAGGAGCCAAGACGAGTGCCGCTCGCGAGCGACCGATAAGATAGGCCCTCCGCCCGCCAAGGCAGGGGCCCATCAGTGGCACCATCTTTGTACACGTATGTAGGGTTGTCGGTGAAGGCAACGCCGCGATGCACCCCCATCGATGGGATCCAACATGATCTGACAGCACAATTCGTCATTGGCGCAACTTCCCTGGCACCCACAAGCTGCTTGCAGCTGGTTCTCCGCCTTGATTGTCATCCTCTCGCGCCCAGTCACGGTTGCCAATGTCTCACACGGGCAGGCTTGCGTCCGGCCGGAAAGGTCGGCGTTATGGAAGCTTGCGCGAGCTGCGTTCTTGCGCACCCTGACAATGATACAGGGTATATATATGTCCTTGTCCCATCACACCAATTGCACAGAAATGGCGTTGCAAACTGGTTCCGGAAACGATGGACAAAGAACACGGAGGCAGAGCGATAATTCGGTTCACACATCTACCTCGGTCTGCAAATAGAAACACCAGCAATCATCCAATCTCTCACGATGGATCTTGATCAGGGAAAGGTAAGCATTGTGATCCATGCCGGCCTGGTTCGTCAGTAAATAGAGCATTGTTCGAGAGCCATACGATCTCTAACTCCGTCAAGGACAGTATGCTCCCCATAACTCCCGGATACGACTACCAGACCCTCGAATCAGCGTCTTGGGGGACATTTGTGGACGAGCCCGCCATGGGCTACACCTCCACCCTCGGAAACCCCCTTTTGGCCAGTGGCGCATACCGTTCGGCCTCAATGGCCGGTATATCGGAATGGCCAGCCTTCGGAGACTTCTCTCCTCCAATCCCTTCTGGCGACGGGCTCACCTCACCCACTGCCTGGCCGGCAGCAGAAACAGACTCCGAGTCCTGTGAGCACGATCTATTCTCACCCGTTGGAGGGGACGCCGCCACATCCCCCCGGTGGTCATGGTCCCAACCATCGAGTCCAATCGTCGATATTGAGCTCACGTTCGGGAGCAGCCCCCCGCCCAAGCTCGAAACCAGCACCCGTTCAAGGACAAAACCGGCCGCCCGTAGCAGTAGTAACGCCGCCAAGGCCAAGCCGACCCCCAAGCTGACCCCCAAGCTCCGCACCGCTGCGCGCAAACCGCGGAAGTCGTCGACAAGCAAGCCTACACCCCCAAGCGCTACCACCTCGTCCCCTGAAGAAGCTGGCGCCGGCGAGGTAGTGAGTCCCGACGAGGTCCGCGCCCGACGGAACCACAACCTCGTCGAAAAACAGTATCGCAACCGCTTGAATGCCCAATTCGAACGATTGCTATCCGTGCTGCCCCCGGACCAGCGGAGGCTCACACAAGATGTGGAACAAGCCCCCTCTACGAGGAAGCGGAGAGCCAGCTGTAGCAGTGGGACAGGCAGTCTCGAGGACCGGCGGATGAGCAAGGCCGAAGTACTGGACGTCGCGACCAGACGTATCAGAGAGCTCGAGGCCGACAGGTCACGACTGTTGCGGGAAAAGAAAATCCTCCTTCAAGACATAGAGGTCATGAATGGCGCCGTGGCTGAGGCGGTTGTCAGGGGCAGGGGACGAGTCGGCTCATAACGGCCGTTCTTTTCTTGTGGCCAACCATGACCATGGTTGCGAACGAGGGAGTAATGTCTACCGGATCTCCACACTATTATAATGTCATTTAAAGGGTTGTTCAAATATGGTATACGGGCTCCAGGAGAAATCTATGTTCAATAACCTTCAGGTTTGCGGAAATATTTATCGGAAAAGCTAATAGGCTCTGGGCAGCGGTAGTCCGCCCGCTCAGGTTAATAATGACTTACTGATATTGGGATCACCATCATCGAAACGCAGGACGGGGTGCAATCGTGACACCCAAGTGCATTTCTTCAACTCCAACTACTGACGCTTTGCTGCAGTAGCACAATACCACGACATCAACCCGCCAACGGCACCCTTCGACCCTTCCAGCAACCTCGGTCCTCACCCGTCACCTACCAGACGAGCAAACCCCTACCAAGGGTTTACCCTCTCACCCGCTCACCAACACCGCCAGCCCCCCTCGCGTCGCGCGCTACATGCATCGTCAGATCCCGCGTTGCTTGCTTGCTTGCGTGCTTCACGAAAGCCTCAGCACCCCAGCGCCGCAATAGGAGGCAGGCTCACCCTTGTTGGCACCACCGGCAGAGATGCTAGAGGTGCTGCTGCTGCTCTCTGCGATGGCGGCGGCGATAGGCTTGATCTCGGTCTTAGAGAGGACGGGGGACGCCTCGGGGCTGGGGCTGTCTTGGAGCTTGAGGAAGGAGGTGAGGGGCTTGCGCTCGAAGGGGCGGCCGGGGGTGGACATTCTTGGTTTGATTTGGGCGGTGGTGAGTGGTGCGTGGGCGAAGAGGTGAGCGGGTGGTAGTGGCGGTGAGAAGGTGAGAAGGTCGTGAGAGAGTGATGAGAGGGTGGTCAGTTCAGAGTGGGCGAGGAGGTGGTGGTTTTGTTTGTTTGCGGTTATGGGAATGAGTCGGGGTAGGAATAGAAGGGGGACGGAGAACGAACTGGGGACGAGAGGGTTTTACACGCCGCTGACGTTCATGACCAGATGGTTTTTGGCCTTTTTGTGTTTCAACTTTTAAAGTTGCGCCGTTGAGGGCATGTCACAAGCTAATTTATGAGCGGAGGGTGGTAGATAATGCAATGGCGGCGTACCATGGTGAGAGTTTACGTTGGGCGAAGCTGGTCAAGCGTCACTGTCCATCACACCCATCCCGTGGAGCATTCCGACCGGACCAGACCCCCCCCCTGGCCCGTGGAAGCTTAGAAATGGAGCCGCCTGATAGCCAGCTCAAACGCCACATCAATGAGCCTGATGAGCTCTTCAGCGATTGACCGCAGGTAGGCAGGGATCTTCTCAAGAATGGCCTTGCTCATCTCCGCGGTGGCCGACTTCTGAAGACCGAGGTTGATGAGAATGGCAGGGCTTAGCAGGAGCTTATCGAACTTAGGCTTGCCGGTCACGAGTGCCGTTAGAGTCGTGTTGACACTCTGCGGAAGCGATTTTGTCGCCACGGCGACGCCGAGCGCCCCGAGGAAGTCTAGTGGCTGGCTGTCCTGAGCTGCTTTGGTACCCTTCTTGATCGAGACGAGGATGATGTTGGTGTTCGACTTGAGGATGGGTATCGTTCCGAGGAGGTCCCCCTTCCAGGTTTCCACGGCTTGCCGGAGCTCGAGTGTTTGCTTGTTGACAGCTGTGAGTGAGAGCTCAATGGCGCCTTGGGCGAAGGCGGTGGCCACGAGGGCTAGGGGGGTGATGAGTGTTGTGAGATTCATGGCGCTCGCTGTCAATGCTGTGGTGTTGGGATAAGTCTGCGCGAGAAGGCGTGCTGTATCTACGGTATACAGCATGAAGATCGCCACCTAATACAAAAAAAAGCGGCTGTCTTCACAGGTGACTCCCCTCAACTGCCGGCCGCCGAGGCATCTGTAATATGATCGCTATGCGGACATGAGCCAAATCCTCCCTACCCCGCGATATTTCGTCGTCACAATTGGGCAGGGCTGGCGAGGGGCTTGGGTGTGTTGGGAAGGTGAAGTGTGCCTGGCATTTCTCAGGGGAGGTGGACAGATCGTCAGGCACAACCGCCGAAAGGGGGACCGACTCAGTGGGTGGGTACCGCCAGATCGAACTCGGAGGGTGCGCCGCTGATGTCAAGAGTTGCTGGCAGAAGAGCAATGTTGGGCGACCCTGGCGGGTCAGGGGTAATAACACTAAAATGCGGGGGGATCGGTGCTGTTGGTGCTTGATCAGACCTCAAGATTCCATCGTTGAGTCTGGGGTGAACATGTTCTGTGACCCGTCAGTCCCTCGGCTCTCTCTGGCCCGCTCAAGGCGAACATGTGAATGTACCGACATAGTACATCTGTCTGCCAGGAACTGCCTACACGTGAGAAACGGTGGGGCAAGGCTGAAGGAAGAGAAGAATCAACGGGGTTAACTACTCACGGAAGATGCCCCAGAAATAGCGGCAGAAATGAGACTACGCCAGAGCGATATTTATCATGCGAGAAATCCCGTCCCTCATCGCCTTACTATCCGGAAGCATATGGCAGCAGATCGCAAAAAACGGCGTGCTACGCATTCCCAGACCAAGGCACCCCCTCATTACCGCCCCCTTGAGCGCAATACCAATAAAGGGCTCGCGGCGTAGACGTCATTAGGTGTATCTCGGCGCGATCTGTGGAACGGCTCCACTGGCAGAGAACTCCGGGGGCAGGGGTTGATACGTGACCTGACCATTGCTAAACTGTGAGCCTGTTCGTGGCATGCCTGGCTGCTGCTGTAAGTCTGGCAGCTGTGGGCCGGTATACTTCGGAATCGGCTGCTGCAAGAATGGTTGTTGTGGGCCAGGATACTTCGAGACTGTCTGGCGTAAGACTGGCTGCTGGGGCGGGATCGTGTCCAGCCGGATAGTCTGCGGCGCGTGTTTCCCCGAGTTCACCTGCCATGTCTCCCAGCAGGCACGACAGAACAGCACGAACGCAAGAGCAAGCAACGCAACGATGCAACCCAGCAGAGATTTTTGGAGGCAGTCGAGCTCAAGCTTTGCAGAGCGTGGGGTGTCAGACAGGAACAAGTTGTCCCGACGGCGCCCCCTGGCTTTCAGGTAGTTGACGTCCTCGATGGTCGCGTACAGGGCCAGGATCCAGATTGTGAGGTAGAATAACACATGACCGCCTGGATGAATGCCTCGGCGCTGGGGTTGACCGCCCGTGAATATAAACACAACCATAAACTCGAACAGAACCCAGATGATGGCGAGCAGGGCCTATTCATATCAGCACTAGCTCGACAAAAGAACATGCCAGGGATGACCCACTGCTCCATACGTGATGGAATCGGAATGTAGGTATGCAACTGGGTTGCGGTACTCGGAGAGCCGATCGCCAAACGTTTTGGCGAGAACAACGACCGCGACCGAGACAGCGACTGCTGCTGCCGCTAGCGAAAGCTTTGCATACAGGTACTTGTGGTAGCTTGGTATTAGTAAGATCCAGTCAGGAGCTTCAGGGCGCCTAGCTGTAGGGCGGAATGGCGGGGGCGGTGGCAGCGCGGGAAAGGCCGGTGTATTGTACGGCGGTGGCGCTGCTTGGTCCGGGTTTGGCTGCACATGCTCCCCATCCGGGGCCGGCACTCGATTCGGATCCATTCTGCACGCTTAGATCGATTCGGATTGATGCAGCAAACAGCGATCAGCGGCCGTGATTTGAAGTCCAGAGCTGCAGCAGACGGGGGAAATAGAGGGCTGCTAGCCGTAAATGCCCTCACGAAGTCCTCGGTGGCTGTCCCTGACAGAATGAGAAGAGCGAGGGGACACGACAGAGAGCCGTTCGTCGGTTCATAAGGCAATCGGCCCCTAAAATTAAGCGTAAAACGGCCCTGCATTCACGGTCAAGCAGCGCCTTGGCACAGTAAAACCCTTGCGAATCACGGCTGTCCGGTAAAAAGGAACAACCTAGAGTACACGAGAGCACGAGGCCGGCAAATACCTTCCAAAACAGGCCTGCCCAGCGCGCTGGAACCCTTTGCGATGTAAAAATGGTAGGTCCTGGGCCGCCCGAAACGGGAAGTGGCAATGTGCCGTATGCATGCTTCGGAGGCCCCCAAGATAGGCTATAGTTTTCATCGGCCTGCGAGACGAGACATTAAAATGCCTGCCAAGGATTTGTGCCTGGAATAGGCAGGTTGGTGGCTGTTGGCGTATGTCTACCAACTCCATATCGCCAGATTTGGATATCTAGACCGTAACGAATTCCCACCAGGCCTTTCTGCGTTCTTCAGCCGCCTAGTCCGAAATAGTCAAGGCTTCTGACAATGCCAGAAAGGCCTCAAAGTGACTATGACCGCTGGTCAAAGCAAAACCGCAAGTAGCAGGCATCGTTTTGTTTCTGTGATACCTGCTGGGATCTTATTAGTTTGAGGTGGACAAAACGGCACGCTTGGTATTGTGAGATATGGCAGATCTATTCGCGCTGCAACACCACAACCAGTCCCATCATTCCCAGCATAACAGGCTTCAGCCATGGGTGTTCCGATAACATGATTGTCACATAGCCCACAAAGGGGATAAATCCAACGACGCTCCTGCTCCGGGTCAGTGACGAGAACCGATCATTGATGCATGAGGTGAACTCCTTACCCAATGATATCTTTTCTCACCAAATAGTCTTGCCCCCTGGCGTAGAGCTCTGTATCGTCGGAAAGGTTGTTGTCTCCTTTCGTAAGCAGCTTCGCCTTCGGCCTGCAAGCAATCATTAGAACCAGCCTTCGATGCTCCGGTATCTCTCCTTCGACCCGAGCAAGGACGCGGCGACGGGGGGACGCACCCAGTACCAAACTTCCGAACCACCCGATGCACAATAGGAATGTCTTTGTCCTTCACGTTATAAACCACGATCTCGCCAACACTTGTTTCTGAGAGAATGTTGCGGTTCCAGAGAAAGAGGAGATCGCCTCGTTGGAAAGCCGGCTCCATGCTGCCCGAGAGCACGACGACGATAGGGGACGGCGAGTCAGTGACCACAGAGAGTCCCTTCCACATCTAAAGCATGGGATTAGCGACGGAAAGTTGAGCAGGGGGTTGGAGAATGAAGGGATCAAGAGCGTACCATGAACGCTGTCGAGACGATCAGGCCGAAGTTCATCAATTGCGCGGCCGCCTGCCGCGGATTCTGTAGCCCGGCGAGCATGGTTGTGTATAGAAGCTGCGATGTGTCCTAGGTGTGCGATTTGGTGGCTGTTGCAGAACAGCAGCAGAGTTGTTGTCGCTCGAATCGTATGATGTCGGATTCCGGCGCTGTCTTGCTGCTCAGGGACACGGTAATTCATCACAGAGGTCGAATCGGCAGCTTATGATTGGAGCGCACTGGAAATGTGGGGCATCCCTGCGAGTTCGCTAAAACCACCCCCTGAACTCCAACTCTACGCCAAGAGCTCCAACAACAAGGAGCTGTCGAGATGATACAACCGAGCTCCCGACGGAATGTTAATTTACGATCGGTTGCATCGAATCTGACTAGGCATCCTTACTTGACTTTTTTGGCCCTCCAAACAGCATAACGACCACCTCACGGCTTGACAATTGTACATGCCGTACTGTCGAACGCGCGGTTATGGTTAGATAAAGGGAAAGAGCTCAGGGGGTGTAGTTCACTTGCCATGGCAGGATTCCGGATACGTCCCTTTCCACTCGTCCCACTGGCAGCCTGAATTTGAAGTTTCCGCTGCCAGTCAAGTGCCTGCATGCAGATAGATGGCTGAGGGCAATTATACATGTAGGCCGAACTTGCCTTCGGTAAAGGACTACTCCTTCTCGCGGAAGGAAGCACAGTCCCATTGCCGTGGTTTTTCTTGGGCCAAAACCCATCGGAACCAAATTCCTCTCACCTTCATTCTTCGCAATTCTTCGTTTGCATCACCAGCTGTTCTTGTTGCTTCATTTCTGCATATTCTCTCAGAGCTCCGTTGCCCCAGTCTGCGCTGCCTTGGGTACGCAGGATAGGCGAGTCTGACTTTATTACTTCTCCACAACATTGCTCTGATCCTCCCTGGCCATCCAGTTCGAACTCTGCCACATAGCTCGCCCCGGATCCTCTTCTCTGTAGCTATTCGCAATGGCTACAGCGACGTCAAGTACCCCGTTGCTGCAAGGCCAGGGCAACACTCTCCCGCTCCACTCGGGAGATGGGGGCCAAGTCCAGGATCATGTATGCTTGACCCGATGGAACTCTCAAAAGGTGGCTCTGGCTCTAGCTGACATATGGCCAGCCGATCTTCTTCCGAGTCTGCCACTCGCCATGGCCCTTCATCGGTCAAAGCACCTTGGTATACATCCGAGCAGGAATTGTGGCCTATCTCACAGCTCTCGCTGTGATGCTTCTTCACTACAAGTCGAAGTTTGAGATACACGTTCTCGATGACGAAGAGGAAGAAGGAGAATGGAGCCCTTGGCAGATTCTCTTCCAGTTCTCAACCTTGGCATTCGTCCTCCTATGGCTCTACCATCTCGTGGCATTTGTACGTGTCATCTACCCCCTTTCACACGCACCCTTGCTATCGGATACGTCTCATCTTACTGACCCGTGGTGTCGTCTCAGTCTTGGAGCTTCACCCATCTGTACTACCCCGACTGCTGCGATGAGAGCGACGATCGATGGGAGTCCTGCGTTCTGCGGAAGATGTCCCCGCCTGCCCAGACTCCCCACTCGCGCAAGAGAATTTACTTCAGCCTGTTCTACAGCGTTGTTCATGTGGTCAACTTCATGAGTCCAACCATTTACTGGACAATCCTGGTGCCCAAAGGCCGTGGTCATTTTCCCAAGGAAGAGGAGCTCTCCGTGTCGTCGGGTCAGTATTTGCCACACCTGCTGTGTTGTTTACAAGTCTTTTGCTAATACTACACATAGCTGAGGAATTTTTCGGCCAGGGGTGGTTCCAGCCATTCTGCCTCATCAACCTCTGGGGTGTCACGGCACTGATTGCCCTCATCGAGATTTTAGCCCTGAACAGTATCAAGCGCCAGGTTGTATGTGTCTCCCTTTTGGCATTTGGAGTGCTCTTTCTGACTCAAAATAGCCTGTCCCAAGCCACATCTTTTTTATCATGTTTGTGTTGTCGTGCTACCTTGGCTGGGCTTCGTTCGGTCATACCCTCACGGGTGAATATCCCTTCTTTTGGATGGATCGAGAGGCGATGGGTTACACGGAGATTGTCGTTGCATACTGTGCCGGGTTTGTGGGCATGGGTCCGACATGTGAGTAATCCCCTCCTCGCTCTCGCTGATGCAGACTGGATGGCTGATCGACGCGAACACAACAGATTTCACATTGATGTACGGGCTCATTGGCATGCGTGAGAGCGTCACCAAGAAGGAGGAGCCGCCCCAGCCTCAGCGATTCAGCCCAATGCAGTTCGCTCAAGACCTCGCCGGCCAGGTTGCCCAGAACGTGCGCGAGGGGTTCCAGCGTACGGCTGAACAGCAACAGCAGGCTCGTTAAGTGTGCCCAAGGTAGGTGAATGACTCGTTAGGACATCTGTGATTACCCTAACAGACAAGTGCAGAAAGTGCCCATGATCGGAACGGGGTTTCAAGCAATACGTCAGCTCATGACGCTTACAGACCCAGGCCACGCTGCCGGCAGAATGCGAAATTTCTCTTATCCATCGATCAGGGGTACAGGATTGTGCGTTGCAATCTGGGCAACGGGCGGCTGCATCGGTGGGGGGAACCATGGTTGTTAACAACAGGCTACCTCCTCGCTATGAAGCTTCGCTGCATTGACGTTATCACTACACACGGGTGTTAGGAGAAACTGCTATCCTTATTTTCCTCTCTATCAGTTGTAGAGCAACCGGGGAACAGAATCGTATTACTTAGAGGTGTCAGAGACAAGCCGAGCTCAATTGAATGATCCAGTTTTAGCTCGCTGCCATAAGCTCCCCTGACAGGGTGTTCGGACAGAATGGTGAATTCACACTTGTTCACATCTGATGCAGAAAGATACTTCCGATGACAGGGAGTTGGATGTGGGGAACCAAGTTCTCCAACACTCCTTGCAGTGACTACCAGGATGCACCTCGTCCCACGGTCCGCTTACCCCACACCTCAAGCAGGCCCACTCGCTGCCCACCGTCATGGAATTCGGTCCTGGCTGATGGGACTTCTCTGGAAATGCCAACAAATGATACCCCACACACCATGCACCCCCTACACATCTCTCGCCCTGGTGTAGCTTGGTCCTTCAAATCACAGCCGCTACAATCCGCGCGCCCCTGGGTCAGATTATTCGTACAGATCCGATGGTGACTCGTCGCACACTATCAGGCAGAGACTGGCTGACGAGGCAGCTGATGCAGTCGAGCAGCGTCTGTTGTCTGCACAAGAAGAAAGCTTGCGACTGGTCACGTAAGTGCAGGCGTACTGATTTCGTCGCAAGCATCGCAGCCCAGAAGCGCTGGCAGCGAGGCTGTGCAACAAAAGCTGCTTTCATCCCTCCTTATCAGTGGCCAGTCCAATGGACTTGCCCCGCAGGAGGCAAAGATTTGCGCGGAGAGGCGCGATTGGAAGGATATTCACAAACCCCAATTCGCCGGAAGCCCGGGAGCAGAGGTCGTTGGTCGCGGACGGGCAATCGGCATCCAAGGACATTCGGGGCGGCGTGGTGGGGAGCGACCTTCGGACAACTCAGATTCGTCTAATGGCAGCTGTTCCATCCTCTCACACCTCTACCGTCCCGACTCCCAACTCACAATCGCAAAGTACCTGCGCAGGTTCCCGCTCAATTGCGCGGGATGCCACGCAAGTCCTCAAGCGCGGACAGAAGCGACCAGCAGATATAAGGCGGTTCTGTGACTGGACACCAGAATGTCCCGCCCTGCCAATGACGGTGAAGGCCTCGAAGGAGGGTCTCCAACCACCCCTGTTCGCCATGCAACAACCCCAGCCCTGGTTGTTTTTTTGGCGATCCGGCGCTGGTTTCCAGGCACCCCCTAGTGACACACAACACACCCCGCACCAGATATAAATATATCGCCCACCCCCTCCCTTTCAGCCTCCTTTTCCTTCCTCCCTCCCCCCCCCTCTACACACAACCCAAGGGTCGCAAAGTCACTCGCTGGAGCTATCTCGAGATCTCTCTTGCAGATAGCACCGCCCGGACCCTGTCAATCGTTTTTGTGCGTCATTCTTTTTTCCTCGTTTTCTTTCCTCCTCCATCGCTCATTTCGTCGCTCTCTCGAAAATCGTATGAAAAGTGGCAAAACAGCAAGTTCAGATCGCTCTGTCTCTTCTTTTTTGCCCCATTTCCTGCCGTCCCGCGCGTCTAGAGGCCCGTCCATCCACGGCTTCATCCGACTACATCGAATCCAAGAACCCGCAGGCAGCAACCATGTTCAAGCGCTCGTTCCGGTCCCGCGACGCTAGCGCCTCCCAACGGGAGGCCTCAGCGATGGACTCGCAACACCGCGTGGACAAGTCTGCGAGGTTGGTGAAGAAGGGCTCCGTGCGGGATCCCCAGAAGGTGTCGAAGTTGCAGCGGTCGCTCGGTGGTGAGGAGACCTCGCGCATGCCCTCTGGGCAGACGAGGAATAGCGACAAGTCCCTCGCCCCGTCGCCCATCGTCACGCTTACGGTGGGCCACGAAGGGCGGCTGTTTGCGGCGCACGAGGACGTTCTCTGCCAAGCGCCCTTCTTCGAGAAGGTGCTGCGAGGCAACTACCTCGATGCGCAGAATAAGCGGATCGCGCTCCCCGAGGAGGAGCCAGAAATCTTCAGCGCCGTTCTCGAGTACCTCTACAAGGGCGACTACTATCCCCGCTTGCTCCACAACAAGCACCGAAACTCTTGGGAGCTTGAGGACTCTCAACCCCGTCGAGCCACGCCCCACACATCCCCGACGATATACGACTCACCCAACATTGGAGGTGGCCGCGCAGGCCAAACCCCCCAGACCCCCTCGGCTGTCGAGGCGACAGTGTACCTCTCGAGTATCGGCCAGCACCTGCTCCGTGACACAGTTGTCTACTGTGCCGCGGAGCGCTACGGTATGGAGGAGCTCAAGAGGTTGGCGCTGCGGAAACAAGGGTTGCAGTCCGGCATTGATGTCGGCACGATCCTCCGCAGTGCTCAGTACTGCTACGCGCACACTCCCGACTCTGACAGCCGCCTGCGCGCTCATTACCTGGCGCTCATCATCCGGTGCCGCAAGACCTTCAAGCGGAGCGGTACCATGCAGGCCGAGATGGAAAAGAGCGGCAGCGACGTGTACGGCGAAGGAAGTGGGAAGCTGTTCTTCGACCTGTTCGTTGCTATGTGCAACCACCTCGACGACGTCATTGATGCGAGCAATGCGCGGACACCAAAGACGATCTGAAGAGGATACCCCCCTGACTTGATGTGAGGGACGGAGCCAGTGTTGCGTGCGGCACCGGTCTTCGGCTCTGCACTGTGTAGGAACAGGTTTTATCTGGCGTTCTGGGCGCAGTCACGGGATTGCGTACAAGCAGTGATGTTCTTGGACTTGAGAATCGTTGGACGGATATCGGGATCTGTGTCTTCTCTGCTCTCTCTCAGGCATCCGGCGTTATTGGGTGGTTTGTCTTTTCTCTCATCCAAACTCCCCACTTGCATCAAGATTGGAAACACCATTTGGGAGATCTTTCATTCACGTGGAAATCTTCACTTCTCAAGAGGTTGGCCGACCAGTTTTTGACACAAGCTTTGGGAGTGAGAGGGGGGTTCACTTAATGCGCCGGTACATGATGGCTGTGAAGGTTGCAAGAAGACCACTATGCAGGCCCCGCTCTATCCCCCTCTGTACTCCCCTGTCTTTCCATCCTCTGCTGCATTTCTCTGCTATTGCGATACCTCGGGATGTTGGACTTGATTTCTTGGGAACTTATCTCGGAAGCTGGCGTTTTTGTTTCATGGGTTTGTTTGGGGACTCTTCTGCACTGCGTCAGATTGATTAGGCGAATTTCTTTATCGCTGGTCGAGGTTGATCGCTGGAAGCAAGCACACAAGCACGCGCAGAAAACACACAAAAAGAACACCAGGGGAAGGAGAGGTTTATTTTTGATGTCAGGGAAGAGTTATGGCAGCTTCTCACTACTACTCCCTCGCCGTCCAGGCCTAGTTGAAGATCGACGAGAAGACAAACAAAAAACACGTCGTTTTTCTGGCCGCACTTTCTGGACCATCCATCTTCCACACCCAACCGAAGCGAATGTGTGTCGTTTTTGTTTTATCTTTTTTTTCTTTCCTGTTTACTTCCCATTTGCTCTCCTCAGCTGGATTAACTCTGGGCGTGGAGCACTGGGACAAGGGGCGACGGTACATCTCAGCTTTTTTCTTCTTTCGCTTCCCTTCCAGGAGTTCGGAAAGATACACACGGAGAGAAAAGGGTTGGCTTAAGATTTGGTCGCCGCAGCAACACAACAAACCAGACTGGAAACCAGGGGGGACGAGACAGGCTGGAAACACACAATCACTCCTCTCTCTCTCTCTCGCTCACGAGATTCACCTTTCTTTTGTCAAGCAACGACACACTGGCGGATGATCGAGACGGTTGGGTGGGCAAAGGACACGGCCTTGCACTTTTGGTGCCGACTTCTATTTTGCGCAGAAGCCGGCAGTCACACACACTCGACACTCTTTTTTGTGTCGCGTTTTATTATGACTGATGATGATTGATGACTCTTTTTTTTTTCTTGATGGAAAAAGAAAACTCACCAAAATAAGTAACATACTATTCTTTGGGGGAGAGGCCGCCGTGGACTCCATCAGGGTCTGCGGCTGCTGATTTCTCAAGGCGGCGATTTGCGTCCGCTTGAGGGGCTAGGTAATGGGAGAGTCGGCCACCTCACTTGGGTTCTGTTCTTCGTGATGCATGTCTTACGTGATTGTGACTGTTTATGACTGCGTATATTCTTGACTGGATTGTCTCGCGAATCTATCAAGTCTTATGCATACAAGTTATCGTATCTCGCGAGGACAGTGTCCCAGGCCCCCTTTCGAGCACTTGGGTTTAATATCGCCTGACCATTTGCTCGACAAGCTCCGCGATAGCGCGTGTCTGCTCTATCATCCTCCCTCTCCGAATTGTCTCGGTCTCGCGGCTCGGCTGGCCACGCCGACGTCAACCTCTGAGCCCTGCATAGTCTCGGCCTCGTCTCGCCGCCTCTATAACCGACTGACACAATCCATGGGCCATTGTTCGGGCCATTTCGATGCGGTTCATATGCGGTAAGCACGTGTGTCGAACGAGTGTGGTGGGCTTCCGTCCCATAAAGGTGAAGGATCGGAACGCCGTGGTCGAGCGGTGTGTTAAAAAAATGATCGTCGTAAATCTAGACCTCCTGTCTCACCCAGCTCAATTCTACCGTGGCGGTGTACCGGGGAGTTGCGTCAGCAATGGGCTGCGACTCGGTGACAGGGACCTTGTTGGCCGAGTTAGACCCGTTTCCTGGGCGGCGGTCTCGGACTCGGCTGCCGGATGCCGCTCGCGCGAGGTTTCCCGCTGCAGCTCGGCTTCGTATGCCTTCCAGTCATCCTTGAGCGGCTTCGGCTCTCTGTGGTCTTCCATCTCCGCCTCCACCATCTCGGGAATCGTAGGC
>Ga0247760_1000658_pt1 | contig 36484 bp, 30 predicted proteins | sample UWRJL171409R4_FD_179936 | JGI IMG/M metagenome (GOLD analysis project Ga0247760, IMG submission 179936) | Plant litter microbial communities from Arlington Agricultural Research Station in Wisconsin, United States - UWRJ-L171-409R-4 | ecosystem: Environmental > Terrestrial > Plant litter >... | reverse complement strand
CCAACTGAGACAGCGGACCGATCGAAAATCGAGATGCGGAATATGACTCCAGAGGGTAGTACACGCTTTTGCATCAGCAAAGTTTTCGCGTCGCATGAAATATCACCAAAGAGCTCGATTTCGCTGTAAACTTACTCCTCTTTCCTTCCCGCATACATTCTGTCTTCCTTCCATTCCCTAGGTAAACCGCTTGCCTTCTTCCACCCTTGGAATCTACAATCTACTTCCCGGAGGCACCCAGACACCTACGCCGTCGTGTCGCCAGCTGGCAAGACCAGTCCCACCTTTAGAAGAAGTGTTGCAAGCTATGGTGGCTTGGGGTGGCTCAGGGAATGTCATGGATGTTTCACCCCTCATTTAGGTGGAGGAAATTTCCAGCCCCTGAAAATAGTCTCCAGAATCAAGCATCATTGCCAAGACCAATAGATTGCAACAAAAAGCCCATGCACTGGGAATGCGCAAGTTGCCCGTTCGATCCGGGACCACTCCTCCAAAAGGTCCTAGATCTTGCAGCCCACTTCTCCTTTTCGTCTCTCAGCTTCAACAATCTACGGTAGGTTCCTGCAGCACTGTCCCTCCTTCCCAACTTTGCTGTAACAGCTCGTGCGCTAGGCTGTGCGTAATCCACGGTGCGCTTTGCGCTGCAAGAGCTGCTCTAAAGTCTGGCGGGGAAAATGGGAAGGTTGCAGTTGCAGGTCTTTTGTCGTTGTGGGGTTCACGGCATAGCGTTACTCGCCGATGAATAATTGAGACAAGGCTTCGTAGATGAGAGTGGACTATGGTGACCTAGAATAAAGTAGGAGGTATTGTGAATTTCTGAACGCTAGGTTATATCCAGCTTGCATTTATAGCCCTCGCATGGAAAGATACACTCATAGAGTAGATCGCTACCCATATGTCCAGACACTACTTAATAGACATTTTCGTCCACGTGCAGTCGCCCTTCTGGTAAGCCATGGAAATGTTGCCATCGTTGTCTGCGTCGGCAAAGAACACCCTCAAACCCCCCGTTTCATGGAAGGAAGCCGAGAGCCCGCCTGTTGAAGCAATCTTGAACTTCGACGTGTTGAAATCACCGTCATTCCAGGTTGTGCCGTCAGTGGAATATAGCTCCTTGATATCCGTATTGTCCTGGACATAGTAAAGTCGGATCTATCATCAAAGCTTTGTTACTAGGTGACGTCTACGAGGCGTCTGGATTGGGTGCGTGTAGTAGGCGGGATCGACTACTTACCCCTGTCTCGCCACTAGTGCCATAAGACCAGTCCGTGGCGGCCAGAGGGCTGATGGCGTTTACTTGGGTGATGACATCACTGCTCCCGTTGAGGATAGTCGAGCTGCTGAAGGTGGTCTTGCCGATGTCGGTCTCCTTACTCTCGTCATTGCTCTTTAGACAAGCCAGCTCGTTGTCCCCGCTGCGATAGTAGAAGAAGTAATCGACTCCGTTCAAAGCGACCGAGGCACAGCTGGCCTTGCCCAAATTGCCGGACACCTGGTATAACGACTCATTCGGGACGGGCGACATACTGATATGTTGTCTTGTGGTTTGCTGGGCTTCTGATTTATGGGATCGCTGATCCAGGGTGGTTGGTAAAAATGGTAACCTGGCTGCTGGAGGGAGGAACCGATATTTATTGATGAACAAACACATAATCAGCGTGAGTGAGCCATAGCTAACTGCATGGTCAGGCTCTATGACGCTAGGCCATCAGAAAAGTAACCTAGGTACATGCCGCCTCGTCACAAAAGCTCCTCATCCGACAGCGAAGGTCACTTTTCCTCTGAGCGAGGGGTAAAGCAGGCTGATGATATCGGCACCCCTGTCATGGCCTTGACCGGTGTACATCCGCACATTCAAGAGTGGTTGTGTTCTATCATAAAGTTTGGTGTGTCGGGAATTATGCGACCTGCAGCAAGCAGGGATTCGCAAACAACATGAACGGATCGAATAACGGTAGGGCGGTTATTATTTGTGCCAGGAACACCATGTCGCGATTTTGCTTACACTTCTTGCACGTCGGTAGGCAACATCCCTATACATAATGTCAACTCAGAGCGATAATTGCACAATTTTAGGAGTAACTTCTAGTCTGTTTAGTTGAGTATTATTACAGCATGGATTACTCCACCCTCTTGGGCTGCATCGACAACTTGAGGTGATTGAAGGATACTTGCCTAGTATCGCCATACATCTGATGCCGATGAGGCCACGGCGTCCCGTAAGGTTAGCCGAAGATCCACTGTGAAGTAAAGCTTGTAACCAAATGGTCTAGACTGATCGGTGCAGTGGAGTGGACGATGATAGCCGAATCCTTAGCATGTGTCATGAGGGCTACGGCGCTTGCAGATACTTCTATGTAGACACGTTTCACACACAACCACACTTAGTCACAGAAAGCTCTTGTGGTTTCCTTGAACGCTCCTCGCAAGTGCATGATTTCTGCATCTCAGATTCTAATCATGATCTGCAGGCTGCCTAGTTTGTATCATGCGGCGTAACATGCAGCTACTATAGCCAATTGCGTTTCTCTTTGCCCACATGCTTCTGAGTCACTTGGAGCTTGTTTGGAGGCTTTGCTGCCCAAATCTGCTCGGCGCGGTGTTAAGGTCCTGATTCGACCCCGAGAATCGAAGCGACTGCGAAGCCAGGCTAGCATAGCTGCGAGCGACTGGGCACCATTTTCATGCGCGGTTAAGTAACCCCAGGCTTAGGCAGAGATGCGGTTGCGTAGCGCTAGAGCCGCAAAGGATGCTGGGGTCAAGGCTTAGATTCGCGCCCTCTTTTGTCCAGTCGAAGCTGGTGAGCCCAACGGGAAGCCTGAGTGTTCCACAACAGGAACTCTGCATGCCGCATATGCACTAGCTAGGCCTTCGAATTCAGTATTCGCACCTCGGCTTAGTACTCCTCATGAGGGGGGTTTATTACCTACCTGCCCTATCCGCTTGCTTTGCGGTAGCCTTGTAGTAGGGTTCCACGACAGGGTGGGATTGACTGCGGTCGCTTGACTATTGGATGGATTCTTAAGAATCCCGCCCTCCAAATTGACTACTGAAGCTTGGGTGGCAGCCATGTCGAACCCACAACACCATAGGACGACAACGACCACTATGTGACCCAATCGAGACGTGTCCTGTCGCGTCTGTCGCGCATTGCTTAGACGAGGCAGTTTACATGCCATCCGGTCCAAGTTCGTGTTGATACTTTCCACAGAGGATCTCGTACATGTCTAGTCGCGGCGACGGGTATTGTTAGATGTCACCTATCAGCAAACGCATTAACGATAACGATCAAGACAACTTGTGAGGTAATAACAGAAGCAAGGAAAACTGTGGTTGTATTGCGGATGGTGGTGGCGAGGAAGAGAGCACACAAAGCGCAAACTTTGTGGGCAAACTACCAGCAAAATGTGGTGGGCTGAACCGGATGAGTGGGCCCAACATATGTGGGGTGCCTCACACCACCTGCTGTTGCCCATACGTAGCCTGGCGGGGCGGGAACGCTAATTACCTAACTCGGCTCTCGTATCCTAGACAGGAGCATAATGCCATCTAACGTCCGGCACCGTGACAGTTGCACGGGCAGGCTGTACGGGTCGCATTGGCTGGCGATTGCTTCGCCGTTGACCACCGTGGTCCGCGTCCCGCGCAGTTCCAGCGCCACCCGGTCTAACGTTCTGCCTTGCACCTTGTAATCAGTGCAGGTAAACGCGGCAACACATGGTAATCCCCGGCGAGTAACTGAGTTTTCTTGCCACGGCCGCTTCCTCTGACGCTTTATTCCTATGCTGGTGGTGTGTTTCGCTGGGCGGACCTGCAAATCCAAGCGCTCGCGTTGCAAGAGAGGGAGAAGGACATCATGAAAGCACTCAAAAGATTGCCGAAGGACTTGGAAGCGACATATGAACGAATCCTGAAGCGCATTGAAGATGAAGACAAATCCGAAGAGGCTTTGGCCATCTTGAGATGGCTCGCCTTTTCGAGTCGTTCATTTGAGTTTGGTGGAGGCTGCCGAAATCGCCGCGTTTGAGGTTGACGATCCCGATGTGCCACCTAATTCCCCCGACTACATAGTAATGTTCTCACCCGGCAACAGGTTTCTCGAACCATCATCGATACAGCGTATGCTGTCCGGGCTGGTTACTGTGGAAAATCGGCCACTTTCTTCCTCCCGAGATGATGTCGTCATCTACTTCGCCCACAGCTCTGTCCAAGATTATCTGCGTGGCAGTAGTGTGACGCCAGCAGCGTTTCGACTCGACTTCAAGCAAAGTAGGTTTTTCATCCTCAAGACCTGCATGGCCTACGTCAAGCATTACGACGAAGCGGACACATCAGGGCAGAAGCAGCCACCCTACCCGCTGTTAGGTTACGCATGCCAGAGGGGCTGGGCCGACTTGAAGATATTGGACATTTTGCTTGGTGATGGCTGGTTGTTACGCAAGCAGCTCCCCGTATTTACCCTGGATGCAAAGGGCAAGGGAAAAGCCGCGACTTTGTCCCTTCGCTTCGCCGCCGAACTCTGGGGCGGAGCGACCGTAGGGGATGCGCCCTTTCAACCGAGTAGCTTCAGTTTCGATGAGTTCCAAACCGCCTTGAACGTAGCTGCAGCAGCTGGAGAACCGGCTCTTACCAAGATAGTGCTTGACTCCAGCGCGACCTTCTCAACAGGAGTCGACGGCCTTGCATGCGGCGATGTTTCGAGACGCTGATAGTGGCGTTCCCGAAGACGCGAAGGATTATGTCGCCGTTGTGCGAGCCCTTGTTGAGTCGGGCCATGATGTAAACGCTGCCTCGCGGGATGGGAAAACATCATTACTACTCGCCTGTTTTCGCGGCTATCTGGAGGTGGTAACCTGTTTTTTGGGCCTTCCCGTGATTGACGTCGCACGAGCCGATTTCATGGGTAATTCGCCGGTGGCGATAGCAGCCGAAAACGGCCACGTCGAAATAGTCAGACTATTACTCAACGCACCAGGCGTTCGGGCGGACCAGGCTGACGAAGAGGGCAGGACTGCGCTCAGCCGCGTTGCTGCTCAGGGGCACGATGACATTGTAGATACTCTCCTGACACGCAGTGATGTGGACCCCAACTCAGAGGACTGTAGAGGGCGTACGCCTCTCATATGGGCCTCATGTATGGGCCGGGAGGGTGCCGTCCTGCGTCTGCTCAGCGCTCCCAGAATCCGACCGGATGGAAGGGATGCGCTAGGGAGGACGGCTCTGTTCTATTCTGCACTGAAGGGACATGATGGCATTACTGACACCCTTCTCAACTCACCAGGTGTGACTACTGACTTCGTTGATGGCGAATGTTGGGATTTCCGCGCTTTTGCGGCCAGTCGGAGGTAGATAACTGTCCGTCAACAACATTTCTTCGAGAGTCCCGAATCAGCGGCCACCAATACCTCCACGGCGTCATACGGCAAGGATTGTCATCGAGACCCGGGAACAATCGCCTTCAACGCACCCTTTAAGTTGGGGAATTACGGAGACGAAGTATGGCACCTACAATTCTCCAACGATGGCCGGCAGCTCGCGACTTGCGGGAGATTTCACAGCGTGGTGATCTGGGACGTACGGTCCCGGCGTGCCATGTTTGCCCTGAGAGATCACGGGGGGTCTGTCATGAACCTTGCCTGGTCCCCGGACGATAGCTTGCTTCTCACAACTTGTCGAGACTTTATGGTGAGGGTCTGGGATGCAGATGTAAGCGCCGCTTATAACTACTTTTGTCAATTTTCAGGTCTACCGAGAAGAAGGCTAACAATCGGGGTCGCTTCTAGAACGGTGTACTGATTCGAACCCTCGGCCCCTATCCAGAACGGTACTTCGGCGGCTGCGTGTGGATGTCCGACGGATTGTCCTTTCTCGTCTCGGTCCCAGACAGCGTTACCTCGCTCTGGCAAGAATACGTAGATGGCTCCGATCGTGAGAGGCAAGCCTGGGCCGAAGGGTCCATGTACATTGGGTCAGCTGTCTGCGGTGGCGGGAATTGGATCCTCACTTTCAGTGCTAAATATCTCGACATATATGACTTATCCACCAGAGAGCTCCTGCGCAAAGTGGAGCTTTCATCTCTAGCCAGCACCGTCATCGGAAGCACGACATCCCCGCAGGGGTTGGTTCGATACACCTCCGGCACGACGGCGCTCGTTGATGTGTTGTCTGGGAAGGTTGTTCAGGAGTTTACGGACGACGACGGTGGGGCAACCGTGTATGTGATAGGGGCCTCATTTGGGCGGCCAGATGAATCGCTAGTTCTGAGATGCGGCGAAGGTGAGCTGGTTGATAATCCAGAATTTGGTAGTGACCGCTTCGGTGGGTGTAAGTCGTTCTAATTACCCGTTGCAGATGGGTCCATCTCGATATTCGACACGGCCACTGGAGATCTTCTCACTTGTGTAACTGGAGATTCCCGCCGATGCAATTACGTTAAGTGGTCACCGACCGACCCCGGGATGTTTGCCTCTGCCGGCGACGATAGAAAAGTCTTACTGTAAGTCATCTCAGAGTCCAACACCACGCAAGTACACAGGGACATGTTCTCAATAAGATTACGTACCTGACAGATGGGTTAGCTAGACTTTGCAAACAACATCAACCGGCACTCTCGGAATCGAGAAGCATAGTGATCAAATACTCGCGCCTCTCGAAACACGTACGAGGTTGCTTCGACATCTCTCTCCGCCTGGAGAGGAGAGTTAGGTAAATTTAAAGGAATCCAAGTCGTGTTCTTAAGTGATAATTGTTTGGGTCCATACACGGCAGAAGAGATGTTTTGGAGGTAGGAAAGTCGTTTTCTCAAATGCGTGGTGACAATTTCGTTCAGATTTGTGTCCCCTGCCCTTGCCATGGAAAAATTCAGTTAGGAATAGAATCTTTTTATTTTCGCAACTCGGGTTTTGACCCCTCGATATCCACCGTGCACAAACCGTAGTATCTGATTTGTCAACTCCTGTTTGCGATCACCCGGTGCTCCCAATGTTCATTCGTTTTAAGCTTTACCGAGTTCGTTCAAAAACCTCAGCCGCACTCGCCCCTTGAAAATGAGGGCCAAGCGCTTGCAACAAGCATTGTCAAGCATTGTTGACATTTAGTGTGGTGAGATACCGCTAGAGCCAACAAAGTAAGGAGAACGCAAAATGCCAAACAGGGACTGAAACGCGCGCTGCAAACGGTAGTGAGTCGAGACCCCCGAGCGCTGGCGGGAAGGCCCGGAGGGGAGTGCGCGCTGCAGGGGATCCGTCTCACCCGGTTCAGCTTCGGCTGGAAGAGGCGAGGCGCGCCTTGGCAGCGAAGCGTTATCGAAAAAGGCGGTTGCAGGCCCAGGCCAGGGGAAAAGGAAAGCAAATCACAACAGAGGGCCTGCCGCACCACTGCCGCCGCGTGACTAAAATGTATGGGAAGGATCTGTGTGGCTTGAAGGTTGAGATTTGGCGCGGTGAGGCTCTGCGCACATCCTTCCCTACCTATATGAAGCCCAGCGCCGAGAGGCGCCCCCAAGATCTGAGCTCGAATTGCTCCCCATCTCCACCTTTTTTTTCGTCACCACCACCAAAACAAACACTCTCTTTCAAGTCCTTCTCATCCATTCATTTTCTCATCCCATCACCAACCGTCAAAATGGTCCGCCCCTTCCTTTCCCTCTCCCTCCTCTTGGGCACAACCTCCGCCCTCAACCCGCTCTTCCTCGCCATGAACGAGCCCTCCTGCGACAACTGCCAAGACCGCGCCTACAACACCTGCCCCGGCGACGACCGCGAGCGCCCCTTCGCAGAGTGCATGTGCGCCCTCGATGGCGCCAAGATCTACGTCGGCGAGTGCATCCCCAAGTGCACGGCCGCGAGCGGCTTCGGCCCCGATTTCTTCGCTGTCTCGCTGTACACGTACTGCATTGAGTTTTTCCCGGAGCTGTGCGAGTCCGCGGCGCAGGCGGGGGTGTCGCAAAAGTTTTTGGATAAGTACTGTGTGCCGGGCGCGGGCGGGAGTTCGGGTGGTTCCACGGGGGATTCCACCGGGGGAAGTGGATCGGGGAGTGGGTCCGGCAGCGGGAGTGGCAGTGGGTCTGGCTCGGGATCGGGATCGGCTGCCGGGACGGGTAGCTTTGGAGGTGGAGATGGGTCGTGAGTTTTCCTGGGGATTGATGCCCCGGTTTTGTGTTGGGAGTGTGCGGCGCTAACGACGAGTGACAGGGCCGCCGAGACGGGAGCATTGCTGGGCGCGACAAAGACGGGCGCCGGGTCCGCATCGAGTACCGGCACCAGCGGCAACAACAACGCGAACGGGGCTGCACCGAACCCATCGAAGGCTGCTGCGGCGATATCTGGACCTCCTGCATGGGGTGCTGTTCTCGGGCTGGGGATGTACATGCTGGGCGGAAACCTTTGAGCGACATGGAAGTTGGCGAATACTTTCCACAGGGCGGAACTTGGACATTCTCCAGGGGGGAAGCGGACCAACCCGGTGCACCGGGGGTAGAGCGTATCGGCGCAGTCAGTTCGGATGGGGTTAAGCATCGTGAAAAGCCTTGGCTCCGTCGTTCCTCTCGCTGCAGGGAACCGAAGACGAACGCACAGTACACGACAGTGCGAGGTGCTCACATCTAACACCGTGTAACAACCTACTAGATGTAATAATGTAGTACGATAAATTAGAGCTATTCCTGTTTGCTCTAAGTCTCGAGGTGCACCAACATCAGCCCAGATGCACTGGGTCAGTGAGTTGATTAAGGGGAAGGGACTGGATGGGGCGAGGGTGGGGTTGGAGATGGATAGGGTGATAGGGGAGGTGAGGTTGGTGGGCAGACGGGGGAGGGCGGCTATGAGCGAGGTGGGCAGGGATGGTGCCCGAGTTGGAGGAGCGTATTATCTCTGATCTAGTTATCTTCGTTGAGGAAGGGCTGTGTTGGCTGAAGAAACTTGAATATATCTCTCATTTATTCTGGCACCACAGCCGAGAATCCCTCTATCTGCCTTACCTGGATACATTTCTCACGCCCATGTGGCAGTGACCATGCCGTGCCGTGGGGCAGGGAGATGCTCGACAATAGGACCCTTCCAGACCCCTTACCAAGGGGGCACGTTTGGCAGTGGGAAAAACTCTCTGGATCGAGTATTGTCGAGAAAGCCCATGAAGAAAGCCGCACCATTTATAGTGGCGAGCATCGTGGCTAGGGCTGCGCTCATAGCGGGGTCACTACCCCAAGCACGCTGGCCTTGACCAATCACCTGTTGGCCCCAATACCTGAACATGGCTTGGACGACGTTGAAGTGGCGCCGGATGAAGACATCGTAATTAGTGACGCCACCGTAGTACACACCACTTACCGTCGAATGCAGCCGGTCGTTCCAGGCGAGAGTCCATCGTTGGCGGGCGACGATGCGGCGGAGCAGTGTCTGGATGGTAGCCAGGTTTGTGTACATGATGACGTTTACGGCCGTGACCATGTTCTGAAAGAACTCGACACGATGGTTGGCGTCGGTGAGGGCCTGCATGACGTCCAGGGCAAAGGGGAAATTGTAGCCGTGCATCCATTGGCACAGGTCTGGAGAAACGTCATGGACTATGGCGCCACCAGAGGGCTATTACCGAGGGCAGTCGTTGTGGCGGTGGTTGCAACAGCAGTACGGTCGTCCCCGCTGTCGTGTACTTCCCGCTGGGCACTTATCTCGTCAGCGAAACCATTATCCAGTATTACAACACACAGCTTTTGGGAGATGTAAGTCAACAAGGAGACTCACTAGCACTTGACAGACGATCGCTAACAGAGGTACTAGCTGCATGACCTCCCCATCATCCTAGCTGCCAGCAGCTTTACAGGCACGGCGGTCATCAGCAGCAACGTGTACACCGGCGATAACGATCAATGGTACATCAGCACAGCCAACTTCATTCGAAGTATCCGACACTTCAAGATCGATCTGCGTCTCGCGTCGGCCACCTACCTCTCCGGTGTGCACTTGCAGGTCGCGCAGGCGTCGTCACTGGAAAACATCGAATTTTACATGCGCTACAACTCGGACACGCCCGGAAACACGCAGCAGGGAATCTATATGGAGAACGGATCCGGAGGGTTCCTTGCGGACCTACCTTCGTCGGTGGCAACTTTGGGTGAGTTCTCTCCTGCTCGACAGGCACAGGCCTCGCTAACTGTGGTACGGAGCCTATATGGGCAATCAGCAGTTCACTACGAGCCATCTCGTCTTCGTCAACTGCAACACGGCCGTGCAGATCCACTGGGACTGGGCATGGACCATGCACGACTATGTCATCGAAGGCTGCACCAACGGCATCGTGGTCTCAGGCGGGGCCGGCGGCGCCAAGTCGGACCCGCAGGGCGTCGGTTCTCTCATCGTCGCCGATAGCATCATCGCCAACACACCCAACGGCATCGTCACGACTCTCCTCTCAGAGAACTCGACCTCGTTCCTCCTACAGAACGTCGGCTTCTTCAACGTGGCGACGGCCATCCGCGACACCAAGACGGACCGTGTGCTCGTCGCCGGCGGCAACCAGGTTGTGCTTGCGAGCTAGGGCTTGGGACAGATGAGCAACGTGACGGGTACCGCTACTAGCTAATTCGTTAACGGCGCCAATATCACTATCATGCCGCGCCCGACGGCCCTTCTAGGCGCAAAGTATGACAACATGCCCAGCGCCAACATCTTTACGCGCCGTCGGCCTTGGTGCTCGGATGTGTCACAGTCCAACATCATGAACGTCAAATCGTTGGGCGCAAAGGGCAACGGCGTGGCCGACGACACGGCTGTGCTCAACGCCATCCTCGCTGATGCGGCCAACACATCGTCCATCGTGTACTTTCCCTGCGGTGTCTACATTGCATTGTGACCAACACACTGCGCATCCCCATCGGCTCGCGCATCATCGGCCAGGCATGGTCGCAGATTATGGGCAAAGGGACGAAGTTCCAGAACGAGCTGGCACCAAGACACGTGGTGCAGGGTGCTCGGCAGGGCGAGGTTGGCATCATCGAGATCCAGGATCTGCTATTCACGGTGCATAGAACTGCGGCCGGCGCGGTAGCGGTCGAGTGGAACGCTCGCGAGTCGAGTCCTGGGTCCGTCGGCCTCTGGGACACGCACATCCGCGTGGGCGGCGCCAGGGGGTCAAATCTGCAGTACGAGCAGTGCCCCAAGAACACAGGCAAGGTCAACAAGGCATGCATGGGGGCGTCGTTGATGATGCAACTCGCACCGGGCTCGACCGCGTACATGGAAAACGCCTGGCTCTGGGTAGCCGACCACGACATGGACCGCGTCACCAAGGACCAGGTCGACATCTACGTCGGCCGCGGCATCCTCATCGAGAGCGACCGCGCCTGGCTCTGGGGCACAGCCTCGTAGCACGCCGTCATGTATCAGTACCAGTTCTCCAACGCCAGCAACATCTTCATGTCCATGATACAGACCGAGTCGCCGTACTTCCAGCCTAAGCCACTCGCGCCCCTTCCCTTCACGCCGGGCCTGTTCCCCAACTGCTAGAACAAGGGCTTCGAGGTCGAGTAGAGCCACGACGTCTGGATCTATAACCTCTGCACCAAAGCCATCAAGGAGATGATCTTGCCGCACGGCTCCCCCGCCACCTTGGCCGCCAAGAATGTCAACGGCTTCTTGTCGTCCATCCTCGCGTGGTTGCAGGGTGTGAGCAGTACTAGCGGTGCCCCTCAGTTTCCGGGCTTCCAGGTATACCCAGCCGATTGGGTGCTGGAGGACTTCACGGCCCCTGCCACTTGCAAGACGGCGCTCTTGCAAACCGTCACCTGTGAGGACGCGGTCCGGACATTCACCAACGAGCAATACCGCGATTTGCTGGCGGACAAGACGCAGATGGCCCAGGTGTGCCATGCCGACTGCGGCAAGAGCCTCGCCACCTGGGTCAGCAACGTCGGGTCGGCGTGCAAGGTGTTCAACATTTCCGAGGCCGACCCGGTGCTTATGGGCGGCCGCATGTGGGCCGGCTACAACGAGACGTGTCTGGTTGGCCCGGCGAAGCCTGGTGTTTATTGCAACGGTAAGCAATCCCCCATCCCTTTTCCCCTCTCTGCCCAACAATCAGGGGTAAAACCGAACAAATTCTCCTCCAACGCAGAATTGGCTGACTTTGGCACCAATTAGATGTCATTGACGCTTTCCCCACCGTTGATGCGGCCAAGGACATGGCTACGGCCGACATCTGCTCCTTCTATAACGTCGAGCGTCTTGCCATGATGCAGCGCAGCGCCTATTCATTTTACGACGCGCACTAGAAGGGCGAGCTCGACTACGTATACAGGCGCTGCGCCATCACCGGAAAGCCGACCGCCCTGAGCCCCCACCCCGCTACCTCGTCCCCGAGAGCCCCTACGACGAGTGTCCCACGGACACCTGTTTCACCACCACCGCCGCGGCGGCCACGTGCGACGACGTCGCGCGCACCAACTCCATCTCCTCGGCGTCCCTCTTCCTCGCCAACCAAGACCGCATCCCCAACTGCGCCGCCACCACACGCTTCAGCGTTGGCACCAAGCTCTGCCTGCCTCCGGCATGCCCGCGCATCTTGACCGTCGCGGGAACTACCATCGATGAATGTCGCGCCATCGAAGCCAACGCAACCAACGAGATAGCCCCGGGCGACGTGGTCCGCTTCAATCCTTGGTTCGGCTTTGAGTGCCGCGACTTCAACACTACGGGGCAGGTCTACGGCCACGTCATCCGCCTCGGCGCTGCTACTGGCGAGTTCGACGGCGGTATCGCCGACCACGATACCACCACTCCAGGCACCGAGACTAGACTCAGCATGTCCCCGGCCGTCCACCCCCAGCCGGATCAACCGTTCCTACGAGCACCACACTGGGCTGCGCGCTGTGGTACGTCGCGGTGGCGGGTGATTTGTGCTCGACTATGTGTATCACCAACCAGATCGCCACCGACCTGTTCCTCGAGGTGAACGCCGGTCTTAGGCCCGACATCCCGGGGTGCGATTCGCGCGTCAAGGTGAACAATGCGTACTGTGTGCGCCCGAGATACGACTGGGACCACCCGGTTGTTCCTCCTACAAGCAGCAGTGTGTCGATGATTTCCAAGACCTCCTCGACAACAACCAAGTCCACGACAGCAGCAACGCCCACCCCCACCGGCCTCAAGGTCAGCACGGACGGCACCTACACTAACGGCGTGACCTGTCTCAGCGCCTCCGCAGCCATCGGTAACTGCTGCTCTATGAACGGTTACTGTGGCTCCACGACGGCGCATTGCGTCGCCGGGTGCCAGCCCAAATTTGGCAAGTGCACGCTCACCAACGGAGAGGTAGTCAGCGGAGACGGCAAGTGCGGCACCGGCGTGACGTGCCAGAGCTCAACGTTTGGCAACTGCTGCTCGGCGAGCGGATATTGTGGGGCCGTCGACATCGAGCGCGCACTGCGGAACAGGATGCTAGGCTGCGCATGGAACTTGTACGATGGGGCCGGTGGTTAGTACTGATGGAAGTTGTGGATCGGGAAAGACGTGCAAGGGATCGACGTTTGGCGATTGCTGCTCGCGGTATGGGTGGTGTGGAAAGGTTGCTGCGAACTGTGGAACGGGTTGCCAGAAGTCGTTTGGAACTTGTACTTGAGTGGCGGAAGCTGGTTTATGGTAGATATTAGCCTGGTATAGCTTCTTGGAATATCCATTTGTCAGTTTGAGACCATCCCTGACAGACTGAGCCGTGTTGAATGTTTCTACAATGGGGGTACAGTATGTCTAAATAAGTACACAATCTGGTTGGACTTAAGCGGCTTATTCAGTCATTATCTTTGTTTTCAGACGAGTCTTAAGTTGTGAGCTGCGGTTGTCACAATGGGATTATTCCATCAGGTCCCCTGTTAGATGGTTACCTACCTGATAACTACAGAACTGTTAGCAAGGCTTCAGATAGAATAAATCTCTAAGAATTTTGCTAGATCATTGGCGGACACTTAAAGCTATGGATAATTTCCGAGGAGCTGTAGGTGTCTCCAATGTCTTATTTACACCACCGCTGGGAATTGATATTACAGGTTTCTGTCACCACATGCTTACCTCTACTTCAGACTGGACATATATCTTTATTCTTCCCAACTCCAACGAAACTCCGGCACACTACTCTTCAGCTGCGGGGGACTCCCAAGACAGCCTGTAGGCAAGAGCGACTGGGGAGCCACAGCCCATCTGCAAAAAATGACAGAGAAAGGCAAAAAGGACGAAACGTGATTTGAACACGTGACCTGCCGGACTGCAGCCGGCCGCTCTACCGCTGAGCTATTCGTCCTGCTTGACTGTTGATGTTCGATGCTCGGCCCGATGGAGTTATCACCGCCGCGTGGGAGAGGGATGCGGCTTGCGATGGTAATGTGTTGAATGAAGTCAAGGGTTTCACCAGCCACGACAGATGGAGCGCGAGATAGTGACAAGGGTCAAAAGACAGTTAGCTTCTACTGGGTTGCTGTAGATATCAATAGCTCAACGAGACAGTTTCTCCAGTGCAACGGAATGCTTGGTGCAGGAGGTTTGCGATCTGCCACAAGCTGAGCGCACTTGAAAGACTTGGGCCCGGCAAGTTGGCAGCACTGGAATGAGCTCAATCTCAATGAAATGCATACGAATAGTAGACATGAAGCTTGGGAGACATTTTGTACTTCGCTGTGTGGAACCTGAGAATGAAGATCATAGACTGCAGTCGGAGCCCCCCGTATTAGGGGATGCGCCCGAGTGGGCGTTTGTAGGCGGGGTTTGATGGGACATCCTCGATGCTGCTGCCGTCAAAATCAGTTGACACATACAACGGATGCCATTTCCAAGTCTTCGGAGCGTCAAAGTGAGCAATTGCATTCCCATTCCAATGCAACTTTTTTATCGTGTTGAGAAGGAAAGAAGGCCGGCGGAGTGGTGATCTCACCGAGGCGGATGTAGGCGACGTCATTGGGCCTGCCCCACCACGCTAAGCCGAGCTTTCCCAGGCGGTGGAAAGATGCCCCACAGAGATGCGTCAACGGCAAGATCCGTGCCTGCATGACCACCTCAAACCAAGAATGGTTGACGTCACTGGCGCTTTATTGCTGGGTCCGGCACGCCGAGCTCAATGATCGTCGAACACAATTCCTTCCCTATAAGAGCGGTTATCGCCGGTCGTGCTGCTAAATTTTGGTGCATTCTAAACATTCATCACATCTGCTGAGCTCCTCGTCCTCATATATCACCACCAAACTTTTCCTCAAACAATCGCTACTCAGCAAAACTACAATCACAACCGCAGCCAAAATGCTTTCCTCCTCCCGCTCGCTCGCGCGCGCCGCGTCGCGCACCCCCCGCACAATCAGAACCACCCGCCTCCCCCAACGGCGGCTCCAGTCCACTACTCCCTCCAGCGCCTCCCTCCCAAATGCCTCCAACGCATCCAACTCCCATTTCGTCTCCGGCGTCGCCGGCGGCCTCGCAGGCGCCACTCTCCTCTACGGCATCTACACCTTCACGCCCTCCGGTCGCGCCGCCAGCAAGATCAACAAAGCCGCCAAGGACGCAAACAAGAAATACCAACAAGCTGCCTCGACACTCAAAGAGAAGACCCCTTCAACCGACCAGGCAGTCGACGCCGTCAAGAATTTCTGCTACTCATACGTCGCATGGGTCCCCGGAGGCAAGCAATACGTCGACGCGGCATTCAAGGACTTCGACTCCATCCGCGAGAAGCACGGCGATGACGTCGACAAGCTCGTGGCCGAGGCCTACGGCAAGTTCCAGGACATCGCCAAGTCCGGCTTGAGCATGGAATCCGCCACGAAGACCTACGACGCTCTCACCGAGCTTGCACAGAAGCTGGCTCGTCTCGCGGGCAGTGCGGCCGACCAGATCCTCGAGAACCACCCGCAATTGAAGGACAAGGTCGGTGAGCCTATATCTCAATTGAAGCAGATGGGCGACGAGTACGGCCCTGAGGCAAAGAAGATGGTCGACGAGACATGGGATCAGGTCAGCGAGGTGCTCGCGGGTGGCTTTACTGCTGCCAATGCCGACAAGGTGCGCAAGATTGTGGAGGAGAAGGTGCAGAAGATGAAGAAGTTTGGTGAGCAGGCGTGGCAGAAGGGCATGGAGCAGGCGAAGCCGTACCTGGACAAGAGTCCGAAGGTGAAGGAGCTGATTGAGAAGAACCAGGATGTTTTGAAGAACGGGGATGTCAGCGGCTTGTGGAAGCAGGTGAAGGCCGCGGCAGACAGTGGGGATTCGGGGAAGTTGGAGGAGTATGTCAAGGGAGCGGTCGAGAAGGCCAAGAGTGCTGGCGGCAAGGCGAAGGGATCGCTAATGGAAAGTGGAGGGGTCGCTGGGCTGGGGCAACTCTTGGGTGGTAAGGACACCGTTGGCGAGATCCAGAAGCATATTGAGGTGCTGAGCGAGGTGGTTGAGAACCACTCGGCGGAGGGGAAGAAGCTTCTTGAGGAGACGAGAGATGACCTGAAGAGGTTGTTGGAGGACAAGGCGAAGAAGGCACAGGGGATTGTGGACTCTGCTGCGCGGAAGGCGAAATGAACGCAGCGGAAGAGTTGGTCGTTGTATGATAGCAAATTGTGCCTGGTACCTATTAGAATGAAATCATAATGCATCATCACCATCCACTGGTATAATCTGGTGGAGGTATGAAGACATAATCCACGTCGCCTGTCGCTTGGTCTCAATTCCAGCAACTTTGTCTGTCCGCGTCAAATACAAGACATCGCTCGACTCCGGCATCAAATATCATTATACGCCAGGATTCCCGGCGCCTCCTCCCGACAAACCAGCCACGTCCACACAGCGCACGGCGTATAACTCGAGAGCGTCGAGTAGGACCGCCCATAGTCGGCTCGCTCAAACACCTTTCCCGTCGGATCCGACTTTTTCATGTACGACATGTTCTCCGGCGCGGCGATGCCAAGGAAGTGGTCTCGTAGCTGGCCAAGTGGAAGTGCCCTGCTCACGTTAGCACAAATCGACAACCTCGACACTCAGATCCACTTACAGCGCATTCCCGAAAATGCCATGACACAAATTCGGCTCCTTCTTCAACAGCCCCTGCGACCAAATACACTCCCTCCCCCTCTCCACCGCCACGTCGATCCTCTCCCGCAGCTCCGGGAAACACTCCCTCAGCGACAACAGCGAAACCACCATGCCCGGCGCCCCATGACAAAACTGCACCAGCGCGCCCTGGCCCCCGTGCGTCTGGCCCTCCACACTCGGCCAGTTCCCATCGGCCATCTGCATCTCCAACAGCCTGCTGACCATCGGCTCCACCTTGTTCGCCAGTTCCGGCGAAGTGAGAACCAACTGCGTGAGGATCCCGATGTCACCGTGTACCGCACCGAGGTACCGCTTGCCGTGCCACTTCCATCCGCCTTTGCCTTCCCTTCCCTCCCCTGTCCCGGTCGCGCCCCCATTCCCCAATATCATGTTCGAAATCTCCGTAATCGCGGGGCCAACCGCCCTCTCGCTCCCCGGCACCCAATGCCTCACCAACCTCAACAGGTATAGCGTCCCGGCCCTACCAAAAAGATTCTCATCCGGATACTCCGCTACAGTCATCACCTGCCCAACCGAGTTGACAAACTCCCGCACGTGCTGCATCTCCTTCGTGACGGCAGCCCGTACCGCTTCAAAGGCTAGCCTTTCGTCACTGATTCCACACCCGTGACTCCCCAGACGGAGGTTATGTCCCCTCGAGGCAGACATGTAGCCCCTCGCCCAGTGGATTGCGGGTTGGCCGGAGATCGTCAGGTCCGGAAGATGCGAGGATACTTGGAGGAGGAGGTATCCCATCCCGGTGGGGCCGGACCAGAGACCTTGGAGTATTTCGTGAGGGTAGCGGGAGCGAGGGGGGTAGTTGGCGATGATGTCTTCGAGGGCGGAGAGGAGGTAGGAGGAGGTGTCGCCTGGGGGGAGCAGGTGAGGGTGGGAGAGGGTGAGGTAGCGGGTGGAGGAGGAGGTGTTGGCTAGGGACAAGAGGGAGGAGGGAAGCGAAGTTGAGTGGGGTGGTGAGGAGGAGGAGGAGGGATCCATTTTGGCGGGGGTGAGGTTGGAAATAGAAGTCGCGAGTTGAGATGCGGGGCGGGGTTCTAGCGGCGCGGCAGTTTTTGGTGGTGCGGCCCTTCGCGTCGGCGCGCAGTGGGTTCGGGCACGGGAATGCAGGCGCTGGGCAATTGCGGGGGCGGGTCCGATTGCCGATGCCAATTGAAATGGTGAGAATGATGGGTGCGAATGTTGCGAATGGCCGGAATTGATGCGTTGCGATGGGAGATGATGGTCGTGGATTTGGGAGCTCCGGATGTCGAGACAAAGAAGGGCTGCCTCAGTCTGTCGTCATGATATATCTGCCCTGCACGCTGCCGCTCGCTGGAACCAGGAGTTATGCGGGGAGCCAAACTCGGAACTTGCAGCGACCAAAGGGGGGTGCCCCACTCGTTTGTGTCACCAAGCGGCCGGATCGGAGTGATGCACGCGCAAATCAGTTTGATGACTGCAGTGAATCATTGCAGCAAATTATGGAGTGAGAAATGAATGAATAGAGAATATACCATCAGCGGGAATTAAATAGGTGTCCAATGCGAAACAGTCAGGAAACGAATCCAGCCACACCAACCGTGACCCATCCTTGGTCCCGTCCGGTGACACGCAACAGCAGCGCCTGCCAACTTCATGATGCGGTATGCGGCTGGATTTACAAAATCTGCTAGCCAAACGTGGCCTCCGTCACCTTCGTAAACTGTATCAGCTTTGTGAAAAATGCACCAACACATGCAAAACACCCGGGAATCTCACCACTCTTGCCGGCCGGCGTCATACCACGTCGTCAGCTGATACCCAAGCTCGGCAAATTCGGCCGCGCATCCCAAAAACACCAACAGCCTGGTATCCTCGGGCCTTGAGGATCGAGACAGGCTCTTGCTTCAGCGTTGGGTGCTCAAGTTGTGCCATTTCAAGAGTCTGGTCTTCAGCTTAGTTCGGCCCCAATCTTCGGCACTCCAGGCATCCATTATTTCTTCTGGGCTAGTTGGCGCGTAGTTGAATCCTGCTATCCATGGATGTCTGAGCCCCTCTAACAGTTGGGGCGGGGTGTTGCAAAGCTTCAATGCAACCCCATCAGAGCATAAGAACCAATCATATGCTTCGGAGGATTGAGCTAACCAACGCCACGTCTCCACTTCTCCTAATGCCAGTGATAGAAGATAGACCGAGCCGATCGTCAAGAACGCAAATTTGGGGCTTCGGCTGCATAAAATGGCCACAGGGTGCACAACCACCGACTAGGGACTGGGGAGAAGGGAACAGCGAATGAGTCGAAGCGTTTTGGCATGGTCTTTTGTGGTCAAGAAAGCCATGTCCCCTACCTGAGCTGCTGAACTACCTAAACACCTTACTAATAAACGTTGCGTGACCACCCTGCAAAGAGAAAAGTCATTCAGAAAAAGAAGTACCGAATCTGCCACTAACACCCTGTCTATCAACTCCAGCCAGATCACCAGCAGATCTTGTAACCCGGGAAGCTGTATCCAGCCGTCCAGTCACCGCTTCTATCCAGAACCTGGCCATAGCCGAGACGGTTGTGGCCGCACCGGACACGCTTGACCCAGTCCTAAGTCCCCGCGATGCTGGTCTTGGGCTTCCAGCTGCCGCTGTAAGCGCAGATATACGACGTGACACCGTTCAACGTGGGCTGGAGCGTCGCCACCTTCGTTAGCCATGGCTGAGATGTTACACAGGTGATATGCCGCAGGTAGTAAGGAAGGTACGTACAAATATCTTGGTCCTCTTGGCGTACTCGACATTAATGCCGATGAAGCTCCTACGCAAAGCAGAATTGGCTGCTTCCGAGACACTGTCGCTGTGCCGCCATCAAGGCAGCCGTCAAGACGCCTCTCGATGGTGGAGCGCTCGCTGAGAGGTGCCGGGAGCGTGACGTTCCAGTTCTGCAGCTCGGCAACGTCCCCGGCGGCCGTGAACTGGATCGTACCCTTGCCGGTGGAATCGATTGTTGACACGTAGATGCCGTTGGCGAAGAAGTCGATCGGACTGTCACCCTGGACCGGGACAGAGACGACGACAGTCGCTGCCGTGGCGAGGAGGGCAATCAGCGAGCTCTTCATGGCGAGTTGTGTCGAACTGCAGCCGCCTCGCTAGGCGCCCTGCCGAACCAGGCTTGGCTGGAGCGCAGGGGCCTTGGATCATGTGCTCTCCCCACACACAGAGAGCTTCCATTTGTATATAACTGGGGAGTGCGAAGCACTCCCCTTCTCTACCTAATTAAGTCACTTTGCAACTGCACTTCCGCTGCTCCTGAGCCCCTCGTTCCTCAGTCAAACGTTCCACAAGTTGGGATAGAGTTGAGAAGTTGAGTTCTGGTGAAGGGTCTCAGGATGAGGCTGCGAAGGTGATGGAAATGTGAGAATAGGAGGTGGTTCTGACCGTCTTATATACCGCAGTCAACGTCTAGATTTCATGAGTCAAACTGTCTAGGTAGGCAGTTCTCTACGTGCGAAGAGCGAATCGAGGGCTCCATACCTCAGTTGTTCATGCCCTCGGCCTCCTTACTTCAGAGTCCTGGGGCTCCATGACGCTACGACACATAAGTAGCGGGTTCACGAGATTACAAACCACGGATGCCTTATTGTTTTTCTCGGTGGCCTGTTCGGTGTCCCTTGCGGTTGGTAATCAAGGTCCCCGAACAATGGTTCAGACCAAGCTTTGTCTCGGCTCGTAGTTCTCTAGGTTCTAGGCAGCCCTTTTGTTACCATAGCGGCAGCAATCCCACGGACAAGGAAGTTTGCGCGTTACAGTGGGGTTTGGCGGCTGTATACCTAATCCATCTCAGCCATTAGCCACTGCAAGCAGTAGGCTAGCTGTAATCCGTCGCCGGTAGAGCAATTTCAACACCCGATCCTGTCCGGGCCTCGACCCATCCGACCTACCTCTCCACCGTCACACTAGAAGAAACCGAAATCCTTCGCTTGCGAACGAAGCTTGTCCGGGGGCCAAGCGAGAAACAATAGCTCGCTATCCTCGGACTCGGAAGAACGAGGTAGTAGTGTAGTCGGACTCTTGGTGGCCGGTGTTCCGCTTTTTCACTTCCCTAGTTCTAATCGAGGCTAGTTAAGGGAGGTAAGTTGGACATAGACTGCCCTGTGTCGTGCCCTGCCCCGGTATATAGCGCATCGGGTCGATTAGCCTCCAGGGCCCGGGGCCAACACTAGTTCTACGGGGGCACCACCCCATCTTCAGGACCCCAAAGGCCCCCAAAGTCTCTCCCTGTCCACGTATCGCCATCTCTGTCAGTGCTTAGATGCAAACTAGCCCATGTTTGCCTCGTAGGAAGTCACTGCAACAGAAGTCAGAGTTCTTGGTCAAATGACAAGCGGTTGATTGGGCCCATTTGATGCCCTATGACAATGACACCACCGCTTCCTTTCCACCTTACTCTCGCCGAGTTATCAGAAGAATTGAATTTCAGTAAATCCCCAGAAATATCCTGTGAACCAGCACTGACCGCGGGTCGCCAAACACGCAAGAAAATGACACCTAGTCACACCAAACCTTCTCCTCCCCAAACCGCTTGAGCCACTACAGCTACCACTGACCAAGTTTGGCCTGTGTCATGTTTACATACCAGTCCCAGATAACGGGATCCACACCCTCATACCGCAAGCAATCCTTGCCGCAGACAGCGGCGTTCACAACCCCCGGGACCTCACACGACGATGCCAAAGTCGTGTACAGCGCCATGCACTTCGGAGGAAACCCACTGATAAATCCGACTAGTAGACATGCCATTAGCCACGTTCCCACTCCTTTCACTTGACCAACCTCTCTATTCCAACTGCAATGCCGGGCACCAAAAAAAGAAAGGATCAAACTCACCATTCCTCTGTCCGTCCCACTCCCCCTTCAAGTGATACCCCAGCTTAACCACCTCAGCACCACAATTCACCACCCGATCATACGGGAAAACACAACCGGCACCCCTGCCGTAGGGCACCGTGTAATTGACGACAGAGTAGTCGATGACAGGGAGTCCGTAAACCTTGGAGTCGCGGCCGAGGATGCTGATGGCGGCGGCAACGCCTACTCTAGCAATTGCGGCCGCGACGCCTGTGGCTTCGACAACGCCTGCGGCTGCTTCAGCGGCGACGATGGCCTCGATGGCGGCTCCTGCGCCGGCGAGGACGATGGGGACAAAGGCCATGATGATTTATGGTTAAGTCTTTTAGGTGTGAGAATGTAGTTAGGAACCTAGGGTTCAAGTTGTCGTTTGGATGGATGGGATGGAGTGTGAGGAGAGGTTTGGGACGATGGCAGCGCATTTGTGGGTATTTGTAGATATTGAGAAGGGCGAGCTGGACCCTTAATATCCTGGAAGCAGAGGGTTATCGAGACTTTGTAAGCGAATGAGATTAGATAAGCCGCTGCATATGCGCGGCCTTGGTGAGGTGGGATGTGAGGTTGGACAATCCTTGAGCTGTTTGCCGCCAAACTAGCTTGAAGGATCAGAAGCTGGGTTGCCGAGCAGCCGTCAAATCATCGCAAATAGAATTTAGACATGCTCAACCCTAGTGTCTGCATTTCTTATGACACGCTTACTGTCAGAGCACTAGATCCCTGCACAAACTCCTTGCACTGGATGTTGTTTTAGGATCTTGCTTTGGGCCCTTAACTCTTTTCATCGCTTTTCTCCCACTTTTGGCGGTCAGGGCGGCCGAAATGATTGTGATAAAGATAGACGTGGCTTGAGTTTTGGTGTTTCAAACCTGCCAACAAGGTTGTGTGGGGGCTGAAGGAATCGGCGGAACGGTTGTGGGAGGCTGAAACTCCGGATTAACACCCAAGTATATGAATTGTCAGCAGCCTCTATGGCTAGTGGGCCCAGTTGGGCCTTCACATCCCTGGGCGGCAACACAAGATCCGCACATCAGCCTGTAATCGCCTGTAAGCGCCTGTCGTGAATGGAAAGAAAGTCACGTGGGAGCTATGACGACAAGAAATGGGTCAATCCCAAATGTTGCTTAAGAGGGGCTTTCGCCACGAACTTCAAGGGCGCGGTTGTTCCCAGCTCAAGCATCACTTTGCGTACCTCCCACAACGACACCCCACCTTTTCGAGAGGATGTTATTATCTGCAAACGGGTTACTCTTCTTCCTGCTCCTAGGCTTGGTCCATTTGTTCTTCACTCTCGCTATACAAGTACCGGTGGGGCACCCAACAAGGCGCTTTCTCACAGCGCTGTGCTTCCTCGGTGGTGTCTCTTCCCTCAAGGCCGCGAGTGCTGGAGGATTTGCGTATCATCAAGTCTGGACGATGGCGGCTGTTACCCTCAGCCTCCGTGCATTTGGCTTGCCATTGAGGGACGATTCCTCGACCTCAAAACCCTGTCTATCGTCCGATGGCAAGTTGCCTATCCTTCTCCCATCATCCATACATCGACCTAACAAAACCCCACAACAACCCAGGCTAACAAACACACACCACAGGGACCGCCCGGACGAATGGCCCCCCTTATTCAGAAATATCTCCGCCGCCTACTCACTGTGTGTTGCGGTCTACACCTCACTGGGCCTAGTGCGGCCAGACCCTCGCTATATAGTGGGCGCTCGCGCGCCCTCTCCTCCTCACAACGGACCACCATTATAATACCTGTCTTACTTCGCAACACTGCGGCGCTTCTGGGGCGTATTCTGGCATCGCCTCAACACTGGAATATCCGACACCTATTCTCCCGCAATGATATACTCGCCCTCCCCAAAAGGCAACCTCAAAACCCGCCAGAAGCGGGAAAGGAAGACTCGGAGAAGAAAGGTTCGGATGAGGACTTGAAAGACAAAGAAACTCGGAATGGGGAGCATGCGAAGAGGGCGAATCCTGCTGTTCGGGCGTTTTGTGTGTTTGCCTTCTCGGCGGGGTATCATGCCCTGACGAATTTGGTGGTGCATGGGCGGTCGAACATATGGGGGGAGGTGAGGTTTTTCATGATAAACTTTGGGTTTTGTTATATCGAGACGGTGGTGGGGAAGGCTAGGATGGGGATGGGGGGTGGGAAACGAGGAGCTAGGGATCCAAGTAGGTGGGAGAAGGTGTTGGGATATCTGTGGGTCTATGGCGTGTTTTTTGTCATATGTCCGGCCTGGCAGTGGGCGATTTCGTGGGAGGAATTTAAGTGGTTGCTGGAGCAGAAGGGCATTCCGACGCATCGCTTGGGAGGAAGGTGATTTGTCAGAATAGATATGGTCCTTGTCACACAAGACGAAGTGTTTGGGCATCTGTGCATATGTTGTGGGCCTCATTACAGCTTCGAAGTTATTTCAGGTATTCGCCCCTAGCCCTTGAATACTGGGAACCTCATTACCTCTCCCAAAGAAAAATCACATCACTTCCAGTCCAACTCTTCTCGCCCTGAATACTCGGTCTTAGTGCGACATTCAACCTTCTCCTCTCCCCCATACCGCGAAGGATGGCTCTCAAAACGTCTAGTACAGCTGAATCGGTTGGGACTTCTGAAGTCTACGACAACGGAGATGTCATGCTGGTTGTTGGGCCGGCGAAAGATGTGCGCTTAAGGGTGCATTCACAGATTCTTCGTTGCTCGTCCACGGTCTTTGCCAAGATGTTCGCTCCTCCCTGGGCCGAGAGCCAGAGTCTCTCCAATGATTCCCCAAAAGACATTCCCCTACCGGAGGACGACGGTTTTGCGATGCGGCAAATCTGTTACGTCATCCACCACCAAAATGATGATGTCTGGGACGACCTCGCACCACTGCAGGTGCTAAAAATTGCGATCCAAGCAGAGAAGTACGACATGATCACTGCCCTGAAGTACTGCAGCGCGCAGTGGCTTTCGTCCGCCCACCGCGCTCTCCACAAAGTCACATCGATGCTCGATGTTGGACGCCTGCTGACGTCGGCGTACCTGTTCGGAAATGCGGAAATGGTCGCTGCGTTCTCTCTGCGGCTGATGCTTGACTTCAAGGCCACCGACAGTTACTTGGGGCTCTCCGGCGAGTCTGATATCGCCCACTTCTTGCCATGGAAGACTTCCTGTGGGTGCCACCACGATCCTGTTCTCTTGTGTGCTAACATGCAAGCTCTAACGCTTTACTAGGTATGATGGAAGAACGGAAAACTCGTATTCGATCGGCTCTGTCCCAGAAACTCGTTGACTGCATCGGTCTCAAGTGCAGCAGATGTGCATGGGGGTCCCAACGCAGTACGCATTACTCTACTGTTCAAGCCAAGCACGGAGCATTGGGGATACTTGAGGTCCCCATTTCATCATTCGTCAACATCGTTGAGGCCTCCACATTTCCTTCCAGCGAAATGATGCTGCGTGACGTGTGCCCGGGAATCCATCAACATTGGGAGACTCCAGCCAAGCACAACTCACCGGAATACGCCGAAACCTTTGCTGCAAAATTCGAGTCACTTAAAGCTGAGTTCAGCTTGTGTCTCAGCTGTATGCGGTTGATGGATGGTTCTGAAGAAGTCTGCGGACAACACGGCAATGGATCTAGCCACGGTGATGACAAATAGCACCTACCTTACATTTTCGATCATCCCACATCAGTTTCTGACCAAGTCCGGATTGCTCATATAGCCTAATAGGGTTTGAGGCATAGCGACCACGTGTCAGAGCAAAGGTGAGTTCAGGAAGCGAGTTTGACTCTGACCGTATTACTATAATCTATGGTCTCGGGGCTCTTCTGGCTCGCCGCGGCAGGGGTCCGCATTCTTAACAAGACGTAGCTGTCACTTACGAGAGGCTCAAGTACATTGGTAGGAGTGAGGGAAGGGGTAAAAAAACATCCCGGGCCCTAAAATACACGCTCACCTGGCCCTGACGATTTGGCGTGCCATCTCGTTTCCTGGACGATGTGCACATAGAAGTAGAATTGCTATTCTTGTCTCGAGCAGACACTCTGCAGGGAACACTATGGATGCCTCCGACAATCGGTCTGAGCTCCTCTTGACTCGAGTCGCAGTACGATATTAATTGAAAGGCGTCCAACTCGCCGCCTCACCTCCGCTCATGTTCCACAGCGACCCCTCGACATATTCTCTGCAAGAAACATCAACGTGGACCGAATCAATTGGCGCAGTCGATACCGACATGGCAACTTTGTTTCGTATCGAAACACTAACCTGATAACTCACACCGCCGGCTCTTAGATCCCACACTGTAGAATATGCCTCCCAGTAAATTGACTTGGCCGGAGGCGTTTCGGAAAAAAGGCGGACAAGCTCAACCTGGGACCTAACGTCAAGTGTGTTTGCGCCTTTTCCAAGATAATACGCATCTCCTGATGATTGCTTTCCCACTTGAATACACGGCATTCCTTGTCGATGGTTCTCACAATGATACCCACGCGCTGACCCGGCCCCCTCGATTCGCGATTGCCAAAGACTTGACAGCATATCACACCAACAAAGCCCGTGATACCAGGCACCCTGGTGTAGAACAAACGGCTGAAAAATCCTAGCTGGTTCGGGGATAGGCGGCTTCGATCTAGACATAGGGGTGAACGGGGAAGTGGAGTGGAGGGTATCTAGCCACCGCACCATCCAAGGAGGCCGTGTCCGCGGCCGATGTGTGCGATGTAGCAATGTGGATGGTCTGAAGCTTTATGGACTCCTCCCAATCAATGTTGTTGCTGTCCAGGTGGCCAATCAGTGGCGTGTGAGAAAGGCGAAGAAAGTAACTCTGCCCGAAATTTTGAGGTACACCCCAATGCCGGGCGGGCTGTGAAAGTTGGAAAGGCAGAGAAAGTACCCTCCAGGACCGACTTCAATATCTTTTGATATCCAGAGCTCCGTCGTTATACGCAACCCCCTGTTCGTAATGGAAAAGTCTGGCACGAATGTGCGGGAATCTGTCGAAAGCCCTTGAAGATAGCTTTGGTTGCGAAAGACCTTGGGAGACGCTGCCAGCACTCCGCAGTACTGGTCAATGCTTGTTCCTACGCACGGGTCCCAGGCAAGGATACTGAGATCGGTTGTATGCTTGATAATCTCTTCCTGCAGTCGTGTAAAGGCTTTGAGGCCCTCGCCGTAGATTAAGGCCATATTAACCTCACAAATACCGAGGATGCTGTACGCGACGTCCTCTTGGCGCGTTGTTCTCCTGCGCGCGGCCCAGGACATCTTCTCTGCTACCGATATGTCACCCGGTGCAGATGTCCCCAGCAGGATGTCCTTCCGTATGCCGGTGATCCGCGAGACGGTGTCTTGTAGGCTGTCTTCGATTCCCTTGTCGTTCCAGTTCTGGTTGAGGAATCGGACTTCCTTCGGGGCGATAAGTTCCTGAAGGGCCCAGCCCCTTGTGAACCAGCGACTTCCCTATAGTCCGAGCTCTAGGTTGGTATTTGCACTGAGATCCTCCGGGTAGGCAAAGGATACTGCTGCATTCTTATACTATTGGAACATGGAGTTGATGGCTTCCGAGAGCTCGGCGCTGCTTCTCTTGTCGATACAGCACGTGTCAATCTACACGTAGTGAATATTGCGGCGCCTTGCCCGTTCGATGGTTCCTCGAACTTTGGGGTACTTGTTCTGGGTCTGAACATAGTCGCGGGCCATGTCCTCAAAGGAGAGTTCGTTATCGCCCCAAGTGTGAGAGAGAATAGCGTATTCCGGGCTGCCAGCTGGATCCTCAAGCTTTCCGGTCACGACATTTATGAGCCTCATCAAAAATCTGTGAAGACAGCATCAATCTTGAGCAGTAGGTAATTGGGTATGAAGCTGGTATTTTGCAAAGAGGGCACGGCCTAAATTGTTGCCCGACGGCCGCCGAGTCTCGTGCATGTGGTGGAGCCCAACGGCCATGTCTGAATGGTTTTCATGCGCGAGGCTGCAGTGGCTCCGCGTTGTCTGGCAAACACACTACTGCAGGCCTTTAGTTACGTTATCTTTATAATCTCCATCCAAAGCAGAACATGTGGGAAGTCTCCGAGTACATACTCCCTACACTCCCCACTCGTCGCCACGTTCCGCTCCCCCCCCTGGCTAATATTGTTTCTGCCGGTTACTTTAGGACTTTATACACATTATTACGCGGTAATTATGTACCACTTGACTACCACTTACATCCCATAGTTTTACCAGGGTGCGGTTTTCTTCGATTTTTGTAACCAAGATATCTTTTTTGAAACATAGTCCATTGTCGCTGTCAAACTTGAAACACACCCCTTCCCGTGGCGGGTACAACCTAGCCGCTAACTGGGCCACAAACTAAACTCTAAGGGATCAGTTACGTTGATGATTTCAGATGCGACTGGGTGGAGCGGCGGGTAGTACCTCTCGGGCAGGTGCCTACCTCTCTATAGTCTCACCCGACAATTTTTTCTGTCCGAGTCCGTATTAGTCGCAAATCCTGAGCTAGGGGTGAGCCGCACTAAGGGCCGCCTGAGCCGAAGTGGGTCCAGAAACTTGTCCCGGTTATAGTTGCTATAACTACATTTGCAGGGAGGGCTAAGTTTTAAGACCAGTCCATTACACATAACGGTCAGTTTCCCTCGCCACGTAAGAACCGTTTTCTTATTCCACCAGATCATCACCGTTAGATAGTTAGCTTTTAGGAATGTTTAAGTTTATATCGTGTCGGGCTCGGATTCGTAACATTATACTTTGGCGACCTTTATAACTTAATGTATTGGTTTTTTTAATATACTTTTCGCATCAGGATAACAGTTAGTAAAGCTATCTTATCGCCTAAGGTAGAGATTCCCAAACTTGTAGTTAACATTGAATCCGTATTACCGTTTCTAGCGGAGCTAGCTTATTCCGCTAATACAGTTTAACTGGTATGATTAACTAAAGCCTTAAGGTAATATAATTAAGTTAATTGGCTCTTTTACAAGCTGACTTAAGTAATCTAAACTGTAATCTCTCAGCCATACCTAGCTTTACATTAAGTAGCATAATTTAGCTAACGGGCGTTACAGCGTAGGTAGTTAATAGGGTTCTTTTCGAAGCGCTTAGTAACAGAGATAACGTATCATAAGCACGTAGTCTGGAGGGAGGCCGTTTCTGCCTGGGATATTTACTTGTCTTGAATATAAAGGGTTGTAAAATTTGCTCCTCTAGGATTAATGTAATACCTAGGTTACGTCACGATACTGATAATCAGATCTAGCTAGGCTTTAAATAAAACGGAAGAAATGTTTAATCCTTTACGGACGTGTGTACTCTGCTGTCACCCACCTTAAATTAATATCTCGTTATATTATTAGAGTGATGTTTAATTGGTTGAGGTTCCATGCTGGGCTGGACATTACAAGCATGTGTAAAACAGCCTTGTTGCCTGTGCCTGTGAGGTTACCTCAGTTATGGCACATGACGTGGTATGATTACGTGGTTATTAATGCGTAGCCTTTTAGCATACGTGTTTAAGTCTTATAAGCCGCTGAAGACCTCTTCTAACCTAAATATAGAGTTAAGGGAACTTATAAAGATTTCTAGATGCTTATATTCGGGAACATATAAAGTAGCTATCCGTCCCAAGTCCGTCTCTTCTATTTGCCTATCTCCACTTCTCCCTTCTTTTCTATAAAGAAATACTGGCAGGACACCTCTCCAGACTAAATATAGTAGCTGTGCCTTCTGGAAAACTAAGCGAAATCCTCCCTAGAGGATATGCCGGCCGCAGTTTATATAGCTGGATAAACAGTACAAATACCCAGCTAATCTACTTAATATTTACTAACTTTAACATAAAAGCGAATTACACGGCTAAATAGTTGTAAGAAGCTTGGTATCCAATCTATCCTCGTGACCACGGATCACAAAGTGGTCACCGAATTCGACGGGTTTAGAAATATCGTCGCTTATAAATAATTAAGCTATTAGAGTAAGATATAAGCCTATATCTAAAGGCGACTTTCCCACCTTTAGTTGTTAGTGTGTAGCCTATTCGGCACTTACAGGCCTAAGAGTTGCTCTTACTTTACCCAGCGGCGTCCTGCCTAGCTACGCATGCCTGTTAGAAACATAGCACACTGGACTTGGTGCGAATTGATGGTGTTGCAATTGCTTAAGTCTGCCTGTGTGACTTTCTGGCTCCGGTCGGAAAGCCCCTATGCAAGCCATTGCGCATCGACTTGCGTGGCCGTGACCACTTCTTATAAATCCACAGTTGTGGCTTGCGCGCGCCTGTAGCAATGGCCACCAGTTTATAGTTCTAGCCGCGAGCCTATTAGGCTTTAGACAAATGACTTTGATTAGGAACTTGTCACTTAGGAACTTTTTAATCTGTCAGATCTGATAATAACAGTCCCGTTCGCAAAAATGAAGCGGCTGACAAAAATCTGATTACGAAGCTCACTGATTATAGTTAATACGCACAATGATAGAGATTTTGTATAATGAAATATGCCATAAAAACGACAATTCTGAAAAACACCACATTGTTTATAAAAGGGCCAGTCTTCGAATTCGACAAATTAGCTATTGCCTAGTTATTATTGCTGTCCGGGGAAAACATCGTCGCTCTATACTACCTATTGGAGCGCTTAACTTAACTAATTAAATTGTATAAAGGAATGGCGACGGACAGTTCGTCAACTAGTCGCCGGTAAACCTTGGCCCTAAGCGCGTCTGGATGATTAGCCCCGAGCTTGGTCTTATAATATACCTCCAGCTCCTCGGCTTCCTCTACCCGGCCATGTTCCCTATATATGATTGCTAGCTTGTCCACGCTATTTAGCGTATCAGGGTAATTGAACCCGTGTGTAGTCTTCTAAATGTCTATCACCTGCTTTGTCGGCTTCTCAGCCTCCCCCCACCGGCCCTCACGCCCGCGTTTCGCAGCCAGGGCAATCAATCATACCCAACACTAAGTCTTAGTAATCGACCTCCCAGTTCTCGTAGCCTATGTCGATAATCTCCTAGCTAGCTACACAGTTAAAATCTAAAGTATTACAGCTGGATAAGAGCTTAATAGCCTGTGATAGTTTTATATTAGCACCGCTATTCTCGAACTGTATACAAGCGATAATATAGCGTATACTGATTGTTTGTTGTCGCTATCCTTAAGAACGAACCCGGGTGGCGATGTTGCTGCGAGTTTTTCGTATTTTCCCGGATTATTTCCAGCCGCTTCAGGTCCGACAGGCTCGCCTGGAGAGCTGAGAGGAGTTGCTTGTTACGCGCGCGCTCCGTGATGGATTCCTCATCTTCGGAAGCCAGGGTGGCGATTTGGTCCTCGGTGAGGTCCAAGCCCAGTTTCAAGCCTAGTTTCAGCCTAGCTTTGGTTTCCCAGCCCCGGCGGTAGGAAGTCTATATGAAAAGCGCTTCCCCTTTTCCTTTCCCTCGTCCCTTTAGCCTTTTCCTTTTCCCTTTTGGCTTGTAGTCCAGCCTAGATTGCTTTAAAAGAGGTTCCTGTACTGGCGGCTGGGCCCAAGATGGGCAATCCCAGCGGCGCTTTTGGTCTGTTAAATTCCTTGTCGCAGGTTGAAAATCATGCAAATATAGGCATTGCCAGCAATATCAAGTTGTTTACACAAATTCACTGTTTGGGTGATCAAGATTCTCAATTGTCAACGACGTCTTTGCTTGCTACCGTGAATTTACAGCCTATCTCAGCGCCTGATTAATCGCAGATCGAAATTCGGCGGCGTAAAGGTCAGCCATTCGCGGCCGGTGCTGGCCCGCTTGTCTGCCTGCGCCTGCGTCTCCCCGGGTCTCTTGACCACCTCCCAGCGGTAGTGCAGGACGGTGTGGGCGAGGAACGAGACCATCTCGACCTCGGCGAAGCGCTTGCCGATGCACTGGCGCGCGCCGAGCAGGAAGCCGACCTGGTTCTCGAACGAGACCGACACCTTCTTCTCGGGCCTGCCGTCGGCGCCGACGACCTCGGTCTCGCGCAGGTGGCGCGACGGGTCGAACGACTCGGGCTCGGGCCACACGAATGGGTTGAGGCCGCACGCCGCCAGGTCCATGTGCACCCAAGCGCCGGCCGCGATGTGCGCCAGGCGCTCGCGCGGCACCGGCCTGCCGTTCTTGTCGTCCTCCCAGGTTGTGTACGGCAGCGTCGTGTCCCGCGTCGCGATGCGGCTGAAGTGCATCGCGATGTCCTTCATGCGCAGCGCCTCGTACGCGGTCGCGAGCAGCAGCGGCAGCCTCGACATGTCCTTGTACACGAGCCGGCCCGGGCTGCCGTCCCTGCCCTCGGCCGGGAGTAGGAGCGCCCTCTGCACCTCGGCGTGCATCTGCTCCTGCAGGTCGGGCCGAGGGCCGAGGAGCGCGAGGGCAAAGGCCAGCGTGTGCGCCGTGGACTCGTGGCCCGCCCTGGGAGGAAAGGCGTCAGATCAGTCGGCCAAAGTGTTTCAAGCAGGCCCAAAGTAGGTGCACTCACATGACGAAGCTGAAGATGTTGCCCACGATCTCGCTGTCCGAGAGTCCCTCCTGGGGCGGCTGGTCCTTGGTACCCGTCTCCTGGTCGATCTTGGCGGCCACCAGCGCCCCAAAGAGGTCTTTGTACTTTTTCTCCTCCTGTGGAGCGCCGGACGCGAGCCGCGCCTTGTGCTTTTGCTCGGCGGTGGCCTTTTCAGCCTTGATGTGGTGGACGAGGGACCTCTGCGCCTTGCCGAGGCGCCGCATGTACGGGAACGGGTTGTAGTCCATGAACCAGCGCGGCAGCAGCAGCTGCGCCGGCACGGTCCCGGAGAAGATGTGGAGGGCGTCGGCGAAGGGCATGATGGGCCCTGTCTCCTGCGCGGGCTCCCGCCAGGGGATGTCGACAGCGAACCACGAGGCCCCGACGACGCTCAGGGTCATCTTGACGAGGATCTCGCCCGGGTCGTGGAGGACGCGGGTGTCGCCGGCCTGCTCGGTCTCGAGCCCCTCCTCGCGCAGCATGACGCGCCACATGTGCGCCATAGAGTCCCAGCCGTGCTGCATGAAGCCCTCGCTGAAGCAGACGCGGACGACGCGGCGGTGGCGCTCGTGCTCGGCGCCGTTCTGGGCCGAGATGAGCTGCAGGCCAAAGACGTTGCCGACGCGGTAGCGGGGCGAGCCGGCGGGCTTGTGGAAGACGTCGGTGGCGGCGGCGATGGCGCGGACCGTGGCGGGCGAGCCGGTGGCGTAGACGAGGCGGCTCGGCGTCGACGCCTGGCCGAGCGCGATGAGGTCGGAGCGCGCGTTCTCGTACTTGCGGAAGGGCCGGTCAAAGGCGAGCTGGCGCATGGGCGACAGGTACGGGATGTGCGGGTAGAGCGGGCGGATGACCTGGTCGAAGACGCCGACGGCGCTGTTGATGGACGGGATGCCGTTCCTGCGCATCTTGAGCCGCAGCCGCGTGTACTCTACGGCCCATTGGCCCACAAAGGTGAGGACCAGCAAGGCCAGAGCCACGCGAACGAAGCCGGACAAGGCTTGGTGGGATTCGAGATCCGGCACGAGGGCCGCCCTTGTCGTGGAGCGATTCATGGTGGTTGTCGACATGGCGCACTCGCGGTGAGCCTGAGATTTGCTCGGTGAGGTTCAACCCGGATCGCGGGCACAAAACACCGTCGACTGCGATCACAGGATTGAGAAGGTCCAGCACCGAGCAAGGCCGCGTCTTGACGGGTTCAGCATTAGAGGACCTGTACTTGGGAGTCAATAGCATAAGAATCTCTGTACCGTGTCCATCTGCCTGCCTCACCGACCATTTGTGATTCGATATACAAGCGCTGGGTTGCACCGGCCCGGACCGCATTCAGCCTCTTCCGCGCGAACGCCCAGGTCGGAGTTTGGCCGAAAGAGGCAAGGCGGCGGTAGGGCGAAAGAGGCAGGGCGGCCCTCGGCCTAGAAGTGGCATCGAATCCCGCCGGGACCTGCCTTTTTCAGCCGCAAGCCTCGGCTGCCACCATGCCGGTTTAGTACTGTTGCAATCTGTGCTACCCAGTCCTGCATTGCGACATGGCGCACGCCGCGTTGTTGATATTGCCTGGCTCGGCTGGCAGGAGAGTCTTGGCGAGTGGCAACAGTAAGTGGAGGAACATGCAGGAGAGTCTTAGCGAGTAGCAACAGTACGTGGAGGAATATCCCCCCGCAGATACGCCCGCGGAAGCGGACACGCTCGTCTGCTTTCACATGCGCGTACTATCGAGACTGCAGCCCCATCGACGCTGATCCAGTCACCTGGTCAAATCAAATGGGTACGTGTGGGTACGGACTTGTCAGTTGTTCGACAGACGGCAGTCTCAGGACTCAAAGTGGCGTGTTTTCTGGGACGCGGAGGCTTGAAGCGGCCCGGGCCGTGTGTTTTGGCATTCTAGGTGGAGTACTAAAGCTCCGCGATATCATGACAGGTCGGAGAAGGAGAGCGAGAAGAGCAGCGAGTTGAACCTCTTGCGCAGCGCCTGCACCATCCTGTCGTGGGGGGACCACGCGTTGGCGCTCACGGCGCCCTCCGCCATGGCGATGGTGCTGCCCAGCCTCGCCATGCGCGACCTCAGCAGGCTGACGACCAGCCGCTGCTCGTCGTCGTCGTCGATCTGCCAGCCCCCCGCGCTCGGGAGCGGCGTCAGGGCGCCTGTCTTGCCCGCCAGCCACGGGTTCGCGGGGTCGGCCGTCGCCGTCTGGGTGCCGCCCCCGCCGCCGCCGTGCTCGTGCTTCCTGCGCACCACGCGCTCGACCGACTCGAGGCTGCCCAGGATGCGCTCCGACATGGTGATGATCAGGATGACAAAGTTGGAGCGCGACCAGCAGGGACCGCACCAGAGCAGCGAGTCTAGTCTAGCCAGAACCGTCTTTTGCCGATGGAGTATGGTTTGCTGAGTTATGAGTGGCTGGAAGGAGGGGGACAAGGGGAACGTCGCAGCCGAGGACAACTCGCATGAAGGTTCCCCGAGCGGCCGAGTCGCCGCCGATGGATCTGGAGGCAGGTCGTTCCAGACAAGGTCGATCTGGACGGCCTCGTGGAGAGACATGGCGGTGAAGATGCAGGAGCAGGACGTGTGGACAGAGCTGGACTTGGCGCTTGTCGACGCCGCTGGGCGAGCCAGTGCCTCTCCGTCACTGCTCTTCTGCGCAGGACTGGCAAAGTCTTCGGCGCCGCTGATCCTGGAGAAGCCAAGGTTGTCAAGCGCGAACGTGAACGGCATGTTGCCTGCGGACATGGAGGGCACAGCGGTACCGCCCTTTGCGGCCGCCGCGCCTGTGACTACCGCGAGGCCCTCGCCAAAGTCGTCGACGGCCATGTGGGCGGGGTTGGGCGTGGTGCTGATGAAGTCGCCCAGGTCCAGATCCGGGAATGCTACGTGGCCGGCGAGGTCCACGGGCGAACTGTTGGAGGGCGACAAAGGGCCTTCGTTTAGCCCCATGATGGAGTCTTGGCGTCGTTCGAGGGCGGGGCTCAGAGGCGCCCTTGCTGCGCGACATTGCGAGGATGGCGAGGCCAGCGACGACGCCGACGACTGGGATGATGCCCGCCGCCGACGGGCACCGCCTGGATGCCCTCCCGGGGCAGCCGAGGCAGCAGACTCGGCGACTAGTCCGGCCTCTGCGCCGATGCTGGAGCCGCGACGGGACCGGACTGAGACGGGCGAGTATTCGCACCTGCGGTTCCTCGCGACGCAGCGCTTGCAGCCGCCAGTGCCGCCGATGCACTTGGCCTGTGTTCGCATGGCTAAGTCAGCGGTTGAAGCTTGCGGTTTGGGCGCCGAACGGTGCGGAGACAGTATTATCATGTACAACCTTTTTGGCACGGCACCTGTCACACGCCGCTCGCAGCGGCCTCCTGCATTTGCGGAACGGGGCGACGGTCTGCACGTTCACCAGGGCCTCGTCGCCGCCAAAGGTCTGCCTCAGCGTGCTGAACATGGTCTCCCCGGTCCTCGCCGGTTCGGGGCCGTTCATGTCCTCTCGCCGCAGGCTTTGGCCATCGTGTCTTCCGAGGATGGAAGTGTCCTTGTCTTAAACCGACCCTGCGCTTCTTCCAAATTCAGAGATGCTTACGGCTCAGCATGCTGCGTGCTTGAGCCAATCACAGTGTGATGTGAGCTCGCCCTCCTGCCCAGCGCACGACGGCGGCAAAGTGCGTTAGCTGGCGGTCCGACCCGTGTATGACGCCGATGCCCAGGCGGCCTTGCTTGAGTCGGGCTGACGTGAGATTGTTCCAATGCAACCGCGCTGCAGTTTGGTGAGCAGATATCCGCTATCTGGTTCGGCTTCCGGAGCCGCCGAGACTCTGGCGAACCAGGCAGTGCTTCGGCCCCGACTTTCTGCAGAGGACCCCCACCCAAGTTTCTTCGGGCCACGGTCCGCAGCCAAAGAGCCTCGCATGAGGACCACGCTCCAGAGGCAAACCTGTGTACTTTGTCGGGACCAATGGGCAAGCCTCGATTGGACGAAAACATAGCGGACTCTCGTGCAGCAACGTGCCGCCCCTAACCAACGCCCCCCCACCCATCAGCTCCAGCACTCCAGACCGTCGTTTTCCTTACTCAGGCATGGCCGAGAGGGTCTTTGTTGGATACGGG
>Ga0247760_1000657_pt1 | contig 36528 bp, 29 predicted proteins | sample UWRJL171409R4_FD_179936 | JGI IMG/M metagenome (GOLD analysis project Ga0247760, IMG submission 179936) | Plant litter microbial communities from Arlington Agricultural Research Station in Wisconsin, United States - UWRJ-L171-409R-4 | ecosystem: Environmental > Terrestrial > Plant litter >... | reverse complement strand
GTGGAGAGCCCGCTCACCGAGAAGGCGATCGCGCTGCCGGAGCAGAGCTTGTGCGCTGCCCAATGCCACCACGTGCCGCACGTCAAACCGGACTGGAGCGTCACGGCTTCGTGGGCGAAGATCGTCGGTCCTGGGCATCAGCGAGCGCAGAACCCGCCTAGTAAGTGATCTTTCCGGAACCGATTTCACAGCGGAAAACGTATCAATTTACAGCTCTACAGAACTTTCCAGCGCGGACGTTCGATGTCCATGGACTAATCCGTCAGCGTTGCGGATCAGATTTTGCGCGCGTGTCGAGAGTGGTGGCTCCGGTCATGACCCCGAGTTACTTTGATTACCGATGACCCACGACGAATCCGCTCACGGTAACGAGCACTCCGAAGACCGCTTCTACGCGCAATTCGATTCGCGCGAGGTCGAGCTCATGACGCTCGACGAACTGGCCGCCGCGTTCGAGGCTGGGCAGATCCACGCGAACACGTTCGTGTGTCGCGAAGGCGACAGCGAGTGGCTGACGCTCGCTGAGGTCGCTGGCCTGGGTGAGGAAGACGAAGCCGAGCCGGAACCCGCGCCAGTGATGGAGCGCCGGCCGCCGATGCCGGAGCGCCGTCCGGAAATGCCGCTGGCGGCTGAGACTCGTCCGCCAATGCCGGAGCGTCGTCCGGAAATGCCGCAGCGTCGGCCAGAGATGGCTACGGAGCCGGCCGCGCGCTTCCAAGCGCAGTCCGTGCCACCCGCCGCGCCGAGCGCCGCCGCGCCGTCGCTCAGCTACGCGCCGGTGACGAGCAACCTCGACTACTCCAGCCTCGACTTCGACGAACTCGCGATGCGCCCGAAGCGCCGCTGGGGCGTGGTGCTCGCTGCGGCCGCCGTTCTGGCGCTCGGTGGCGGCACGGTGTTCGCGCTCAACGGTGGCGGCAGCGCGTTGGCCTCGGCCATCCCGGACCAGGCAGCGCTCAACGCTGCGGCAAGCCACAGCCAAGCGTCGCTCACCCTCTCCACTCTCCAGGCCAACAAGCCCAGTGAGCCGGAGCCGGTTGCGCCAGCTCCTGCGCCGAGCGCGCCGGAGCCGGTGGCCGCTGCAGCGCCCGCCGCCGAGGCGTCCAAGCCCGGTCAGCTCAGCGAGGACATGAAGCAAGCCTTGCTTGCCTCGGACAAGTCCCGCGAAACGAAGAAGGCCAAGAAGGGCAAAGGGCGCGCGACCACGGCGAGCGCTGCTCCGCGCCGTGGCGGCAAGGTGGCGGGCTCCGGCGGCTTCAAGTCCGGCGGCAGCGCCTACGATCCGCTCAACGGCAAGCTCTGAGCGTCAGGTCATCACTGCTTCGCTGCTAGCGCGGCGAGGCAGTGATAGGCCGCATACTTGTACGAATCGGCGAGGGTCGGATAGTTGAAGACCATGTCGATGAAGAGGTCGACCGTCGCGCCGAGGTGAATCGCGGTTTGACCGATGTGTACGAGCTCGGTAGCGCGCTCGCCGATCACGTGCACGCCGATTATCTTGCGCGTGTTCGCGTCGACCAACAGCTTGGTGATGCCCTCCAAGTCGCCCGTGATTTTGCCGCGCGCGTTGTTCTCGAATAGCCCGCGCCCGGCGACGTAGTCGATCTTCTTCTGCTGGCAGGTCTCTTCGGTCTCTCCGTACGAGCTGACCTCGGGGATGGTGTAGATGCCGTACGGCATCTCGGGAGCGACGGCCTTTTTGTAGCCGAAGCCGAAGGCGTGGCACATGGCGACCCGCCCTTGCTCCATCGAGACCGAGGCCAAGGCTGGAAAGCCGATCACGTCGCCGGCCGCGAAGATGTTCGGCACCTTGGTGCGAAACTCGTGATTGACCGGAATGTAGCCGCGTGAGTCGGCGGCCAGACCGACGCGCTCGAGCCCGAGATCGGAGACGCAGCCCGTGCGCCCGGCGGCGAACAGCAGCTGTTGGTTCTCGAGCGTGCTGCCGTCGGTGAGCGTGGTGACCACGCCGGCGGCAGAGCGCAAGACCGTGGTCCAGCGCTGGCCCTGCACCAAGCGGATGCCGAGCTTGGTCATCGCGGCTTTGAGCCGAGTCACGATCTCGGCGTCCAAGAAGGGCAAGATCTCCGAGCGAGCGTCGACCAGGGTGATCTTGACGCCGAGCGCCGCGAACATGCAGGCATATTCGCAGCCGATCACGCCGCCGCCCAAAATCGTCATCGACGTGGGTAGGTCGTTGATGGTCAAGATCTCGTCGCTGTCGTGGATCCAAGCGTCGGCGAAATCAATCTCTGCCGGGCGGTGTGGCTTCGAGCCGGTCGCGATCAGGATGAAATCCGAGCCAATGCGCCGTTCACCAGCCTTCGAGCTGACGGACACCGTGTGGGCGTCCAGCAGGCGTCCCCGGCCTTGGATGTAGTGCACGTCGTGGAGCGCGAGGTTCTTGCGAAACGAACGCGACTCGGCGGCGGCGATCGCGTTCTTGCGTGACATCAGCCGCGGTACGGTCGCGTTGCGATCGATTTCCAGCGCCACGCCGTACAGCTCGCGCGCGTGATAACCCGATAGGTAGAGCGCGGTCTCACGCAAGGTCTTGCTGGGCAAGGTGCCGGTGTGCACGGCGGCTCCGCCGGGCTCCGGCTCGCATTCGACGATGGCGACGCGCTTCTTGAAATAGGCTGTCTGCGCGGCCGCTTTCTCTCCCGCGGGACCAGCGCCAATTACGACCAAGTCGAAATGCTCGAGTTCAGGCACGGACTTCAGCCTATCTCTAGAGCATCCCTCTAGCTACCACCATGTAGGTGTAGAGAAAGGTCGGATTTTCTTCGCTGTGGAGTGGCCGTTTGGAGCTCTCAATGAAGCCAGCTGAGCAGTCATTCACCGAGCCGTTCATCAGGGTCGAGCTGTTCAAGGTCGGGAGCACGACCGTGACTCCCTCGACGCTGGTGATTGCGGTGGTGATCGTGCTGCTGAGCTTCTTGTTCTCGCGCGTGTTCCGCGCGGGCATGCGCCGCTTCTTCCAGCAGAGCGGCTTGACGCCGACGGGTGAAGCCGGAGCGGTGGAGCGGCTCGTCCACTACGGCATCATCATGCTGGGGATCCTGGTGGCGATGCGCACGACCGGGATCCGGCTCGACGCGTTGTTCGCGGCCGGCGCCGTGTTCGCGGTCGGCTTCGGCTTCGCGATGCAAAACATCGCCCAGAACTTCGTTTCCGGGGTGATTTTACTGTTCGAGCGCACGCTCAAGCCGGGCGACGTGATCGAAGTCGGCGGACAGATCGTCAAGGTCAAGCAGATGAGTATCCGCGCCACCATCGTGCGCACCTTGGACGAAGAAGACGTGATTGTTCCGAACTCTTCGCTGGTGCAATCGAACGTGAAAAACTTCACGCTCGAGGACAACATCTACCGCGTGCGCGTGACGGTGGGCGTGTCCTACAGCTCGGACGTGCCCAAGGTGAAGGCGGCGCTCGAGGGCTGCGCGCGGTCGATGGATTATCGCGAAAAAGGCTTCGAGCCGCGGGTGCTCTTGCTCGGCTTCGGCGGCTCGGCCTTGGAGTTCGAGGCATCGGTCTGGATGCGCGATCCCTGGAACCACCGCATCGCCGGCTCCAAATTGCGGGAAGCGATCTGGCTGGCGTTCAAGGAGCAGCAGATCACGTTCGCGTTTCCGCAAGTCGACGTGCACCTCGATCATCCGGTCGCGGAGAGCTTGCGGCTGCTCTCCGCTCGCGACGCGAGCAGCGCTGCGTGAGCACCGACTCTACGCCGTGGCGGCCGGGGTTGCGTTCAAGAACCGGCCGCGCCGGTAGCTGATCACGTACACCAGGGCGAACAGGAAGTACGTCAAGGCCACGATCTGCCACAGGCCGACGTACGTTGCGCCCTTGGACAGCACGAACAGCACGCTCGTTGGCAGCTGGAAGCCGACGATCACCAGCGTATCGAGCAGCAGCGCGCGCAGAGTCGCCCCGGCGCCTTGGATCGCGGAGCCGAGCACGATGCCGATACCCAAGCCGACATAGCTCGCGCCGACCCACTTGAGGTAGCTCAGCGCGGGCGCGAGCACGTTGGGATCCGCATCGAAGAAACCGACGATGCTCGAGCCGTACACGGTATAGACGATGGCCAACGCGCCCATCATGACGGCGTTGCACGAGGCCGCGTACCAGCCGCTCAGCTTTGCGCGCTCCGGGTTTTGTGCGCCCAGGTTTTGCCCGACGAAGGTCTGCGCCGCGCTGCCCCAGCCCAGGCCGACGAACAGCGCCATGGTTTCTAGCCGAAAGACGATACCGAGCGCGGTGGTCGCGCTCTGATCCGTGGGCGTAGTGAACGCGCGCGCCACCAGCGAATGGGTGACCAACATGGCGAAGATCCGCACCACGAGCTGCGCGCTGGAGGGCCAGCCGAGCTTGACGATGGCGGCGATCGTGTCGCGTTGAGCGCCGATGCGCGAGCTCGGCAGGAACAAGCCGAAGCGTTTCATCAAAATCGCGATCAGCGGAATGAGCACGATGAAGCGCGCGATGAGCGTGGCCCAGGCCGCGCCCATCAGCCCCATGCGCGGGATCCCGAACAGGCGCGCCAGCGGACGGCCCCACGATAGAATGGCCGGCGCGTCACCTGGCCCGTAGACCATGACCACCGCCAAGATCAGGTTCAGTACGTTCGAGCCGATCAACAGGCCGACGGGCGTCTTACTGCTGCCGAGCGCGCGTTGCACGCTGGTCAGATGCATGAGCAAGAAGATCGTGAACGAGCCCGCGAGCATCACGCGCAGGTAGGGCACGCCCAAATTGGCCACTTCGCCCTTGGCGCCCATCAGCGTCCGAAGCACGAAATTTGCGCCGAAGCCGCCAAAAATACCAAAGAATAACGAAAGCGAGGCGATCACGATCAACGATTGCCAAGCGATCTCGCGCACGGCGTCCTGATCGCGTTCGCCGACCTTTCGGCTGATCAGCGTGGCCGTCGCGGTGCTGAGCCCATAGCTGACGATGGTCCCGAGCGCGGCCAATTGATCGCAGATCCCGATCGCGCCCAGCGCGGGGCCCGCCGTCGCGCCGCCCAAGCGCGAGATCACGAACGCGTCGACTAGGTTGAACGCAGTTTGTAGGCCCATGCCGAGCGCGAGCGGCGCGCCGAAGCGCACCACCTCGCGTCCGAGCGGTCCAGATAGAATGCGTTTGGACGGACCATCGGTCACGGTTTCAGACACCATCCAGCGCTTCGTCTGCCCGCTCGCGCTCGAAGCAATGATCGGGGATCTTGCGGCTTTGCCGCAGCAAGGCGGAGCGCACCACGAAGCCTGCGGTCACCGGATCGTGATAACCGCTCGGACGTTTGTCTTCCGATTCCTGGTCGGCGTAGTGCAGGCCGATGCGCGACATGAACAGCTCACGCACGTATTTGCCGACCAGCGAAGAGAGACTCACCAAGGGATCGTCGGCGTCGGCGTCGCGCACGAAGTGGAGCTCGCCGAGCCCCGGAAAGCGGTAGCCACTGCGCGCGCGGCCCTCGCCCAAAATCGCGTGCAAGCGGCCCGAGAGTGGTCCGAAGAATTTGGAATACTCGCCGATGCCACCCACTTTTCCACACACGGCTTCGATCTCGCCGCCGGCTTGGGCGCGCAGCTCCAGCACTAGCTCCTCCATCGCGTTCAGGTCTGCGACGAAGCGATTCGTGCCGCGTTGCTTGGCATCGTTCAAATTCTTGGTGCAAAGGACGCTGCTGCGCACGCTCAGGATCTCCACCCCGCGCTCGGCCAACGCGTCGCGGTGTTTGGTGACACGCTGCACGTCGGCAGCCGCTGCCAAGAAGGCCTCGCCGCGGTCGTTCCAACACTGACCGGCGACGTGGGATTCGCAGCGCTTTTTCAGCTTGCGCGAGCCCTCGAGCGAGAGCTGCTCGAACAGCTCTGCCGGTGAATTGACGGGCACTTTACTGAGCGCGCGGGCCCAAGCTTCACCCAGCGCGACGTCGGTGTGCGACATCAGGCGCTTCGAGTCGTCCAGATCGGCGCGGATGGCGCCAGGTAACTTGCGGCTCAAGGTGCGCCGGCCGCGTTCACTCACACGCGCGAGCACCGCGGTGACGACCAGCGGTCCGAGGCGGGCCCCGAGCCCGTTTTCATCGGCGCCGACGCGAAATTCGAATGGCAAAGGGACGGGCACCGGGGCGAGAGCCTAGCCTCGCGTTCAGGTGCGAGCAATGCACCTTAGCCGCCCGCTACCGGCGGGATCAGCGCGATCGTTTGCACGCCCGCCAAGACCTCGGAATCTCCGGCAAAAGCCTCATCCAGCGCGATGCGCACCGAGGCCATTTTGCCGTTCAACGCCGGCCGCACTCGCTGAAGATGCTGCACGAAGTCGCGCACGGTTCGCACGTCGTCGGGGATCTCGAGCTGTTCCTCGTTCAGACCGAGCAAATCCCGAAGCGCCGCAAAATAAAGGACCTGGACCACGGGGCTGAGTTTAGCCCGCGCCCAGGCCGGCCGCGAACTGTGTTATGGCTTTTGGTTCTCGGAGGTTTGTCTATGACGGAACGGAAGACCGGGCTGGGTCGGGACGTGTATCTGGCGCTCGCTGCCGTGGGCTGGGCCGATGGTCAGCTGGATCAAGAGGAGGCCGACGCCATCGTGCGCACCGCGTTGGAGGAGGGCCTCGAAATCGACGACATTGCCGAGATCGAAGAAGCCACGAAACATCCGCTCGACATCGGCGTGATCGATCGCAAGAACCTATCCAAAGAAGATCGGCTGTTCGTGTACGGCGTGGCTTCCTGGATCACCCGCTTGGATGGCGTAGTGAGCACAGCCGAGCAGGCCGCGCTCGACAAGTTAGGGGAGGCCTTGAAGGTGCCCGAAAAGCCGAGGCGAGTGGTGGATGGCATCGCGCAGGACGTGGCGAACATGTCGGATGAACGCCCCGACCGCTATGACCTGCTCGCGCTGCGCCGGATCATCGCTGAGCGACTGGCCCTGGGCTCCAAAAAAGACGCGAGCTAGCCCAGGGAAAGCTGGCTGAGCGGTCCGGCTGTGTTGGCGCCATGAAGGAGCCGATCGGACGGGCGGACACTGTGCCCTGTACGCCGCCAAACACAGCGGACGTAGTCGCGTCGTGACGGCCGAGGCCTAACCCGACGGTCCTACGCGAGTAGCTCGGTCTTCGCGACTGGGTAGCCTTCGGGACGACGCACTGAGTAAGACAGCGCCAAAATCTCGACCAACACCACGCGGTACACGGTGTGCACGTCATCCACGTCGATTTCTTCGGCGTGGGCGTCGAGGGTCGCGTCGATGTGCTCGTGGATGTAGGCGAGCACGTGCGGCTGCTCCATCGCGATCACGTCGTCACTATCGAGGGCTTCGGCTGGATCGGCGCGGCGCAGCTCTTCATCGAGCGTGAGCAGCTCGTCCGTGGCTTGCAGCTCCTCTTCCTTTACTTCATCGATGTACGAGCCGTGGGTGCGCTCGAACGCGAGCCACACCGTGAGCGCCAAGAAATAGCCCAGCGCCAGCGCGGTCTCATCGAGCGGCTTACCCAGCGCGTCCGCCACGTGGGCGGCTAGGGCGGGCTGGGCGCGCTCGAAGCGCTCGAAGGCTTCGTCGAGCTGCGAGCGCGCCTCTTCATCGTCCTCCGCGAGGTTATCGCGCACGGATTCGAGCGCATGCGATGGGAGGGTCGCGTACGAAGGGACGGGGCGGATGGCCGAACGACGAACCCACACGATGATGACAGGTCTAGCATGCCAAGCAGCGCATGTGAAAAGGTCACGCGCTCGGTCCAATAAATGCGAAATAGTGCGACGAATGTTTGAATCGCGCAGCCCAGCAGGTCAGGGCGAGAAATCAGCTGCGCGGAAGAGCGGCGGTCGTAGCGTCATGCTACGTCGGCTGCGCCTCGGACTCGGGGCCGTGACTGTAGGTGTGCTGCTCTTCTGCGTGTGGTTCGTGCTCGCTGCGCGTAACAGCGAGCGCGCGCTGCCCGGTGTCCATGTCGAAGGACAAGACGTCTCGCGCCTTACCCGCGCCGAGATCGCCGCGCACGTTCAGGCCTGGGCGAGCCAGCGCGCGATGCAGAAATTTGCTCTATCGGTCGCCGGGACGACGCTGGTTCTGGATCCGCAAGCGGTTGGCTTCAAGGTAGATGCGCAGGCGAGCGCTGCCCGTGCGCTCGCGCTGGGTCGAAGTGGTGGCTTTTTCTGGCGTGGGTTCGCCTTCTTCCGGCGCATGGCGCGTCCAGAGTCGATCCCAGTCGAGTTCCGGTTCGACCCGAAGCTGCTGAGTGACCTGGAGGACGAATGGCAGGCACGCGCGATCAAGGATCCGCCGTTCGCGGGCGGCATCAGCGTCGACGGCACGACCGTGACTCCGCTCTATCCGCGAGCCGGCTCGCGTTTGGATCGCGCTCGCGTCGCGGTTCAAATCACTGACGCGCTACGCGCTGGCCGTGATCCAGGGCCGCTCGCTCTGCTGAGCGAGACGCCGCGCGTAGCGCGCGCTGAAGTGGATCGCGTCGCTGCTCAGGCCCGCGCAATGATCAGCGATGACGTCGTGCTCAGCACGGGGGATCGCCGGCTGTCGGTCACGCCGGCCCAGCTCGGAACACTGCTCGGCGTGAGCGTCGACGGCACGGGCAGCAAGCTCGAGCTCGCGTGCACTTCGGAAGCGACGCGCCGCTTGCTCGAACCGCATCGCGCCGAGTTCGAGCGGCTCCCCGAGAGCGCGCGCTTCGTGATCGACGCTCAAGAGCACGTGCACGTGGAGCCCGGTCGCAAAGGTGTGCTTTTGGACGACGGCGCCGTGGCCAGCGCGCTCTGCGCAGCCGCACAAAGCAGCAGCAAAACCGGCGATCTTCCGCTCAGTCCGGGCGCCGAGCCGGCGCTTTCGACCGAGGCTGCCGAGCAGGCTGGCGTCGCTCGCCTCGTCGGTACGTACACCACCCGTCACGTCTGCTGCCAGCCTCGCGTACAGAACATTCACCACATCGCCGATTTGCTCGACGGCACGTTGGTGCGCCCCGGGGACACGTTCTCCGTGAATCAGTTGGTCGGACCGCGCACGGTCAAGAACGGCTTCGTCCCAGCACCGACCATCGAAGACGGTGACATGGTCGACACGGTCGGCGGCGGCGTGAGCCAATTCGCGACCACGCTGTTCAACGCGCTGTTCTACGGCGGCTACGACATCTTGGAGCGCCAACCGCATAGCTATTGGTTCAACCGCTACCCGATGGGCTACGACGCGACGCTCAGCTACCCGCACCCGGACATCGTCTTCAAGAACGATACGAGCGCCTGCGCGCTGATCAAGACCTCGTACACCGAGACCAGCATCACGGTGAAGGTCTACGGCGACAACGGCGGGCGCAAAGTGCGCGCTGAGGTCTCGGAGAAGCAGAACATCGTCATGCCGCCGGTCGAATTCATCCCCAATCCGCGCCTGGACGCGGACGAAGAGAAGACGCGAGAAGGCGGCATGATCGGCTGGACCGTGACGGTGAAGCGCACGCTGACCTACGGAGACGGCAAGACCAAAGAGGAGCGCCGCAAAGTGACGTACAGGCCGCGGGCGCGCCGGGTCGAAGTGCACCCTTGCCGCATCCCCGCGGGCGAACCGGGCCACACCGGCGAGCGTTGCCCGGTGCCCGAGACCGACGACACGAACGGCTCAGACGCGGCCGACGCTGGCGCGAAATAGGCTGCCGTTGCCGTGCAGCGCGTAGCTGGGCTCTCGTGCCGCGATGAATAGCGCTTGGCCTTGCGCGAGCGGGTGCTGCTCGCTCGCGCTCTCGACCGTGACTTCGCCCTGCTGACAGAGCACGATTTCGGGGCCGCGCCGGTCGGTCACGGTTGGCCGTTCGCCGGGCAAGAGTTGGAAGCTTTGTAGCTCGAACTCGGCGGCGGGGGTTTGGTATACCCGCGCGCTGCCCTGCAGCTCGCCGCGCAGCACGCCCACCGGACCCGCGTTGAAGCGGAGGACGTGCAACAGCTCTCGATTGTCTACGTGCTTGGGCGTGAGCCCGCCGCGCAGCACGTTGTCCGAGTTGGCCATGATCTCCACGCCGACGCCTTCGAGGTATGCGTGCAGGTTGCCAGCGGGCAGGTAAATTGCCTCGCCCGGCGTGAGCTTGACCAAATTCAAGAGCAGCGCGCTGACGATGCCGATGTCGCCCGGGTAGAGCACACCGATGCGCACGGCCCAGGAAAATTCGTGTTGGAACGGGCCGTCGATTGCCGCAAGCAGGGTGCAGCGATCGAGGGTTTCACGCGCCAATTCTGCGCGTCGCTCGGCAGATAGGCCGAGCAGCGTGGAGAACAACTGGGACAAGCCGGCCTCGGTGGGCAGGCCCTCCAAAATATCGACCAGGAAGCTGACGTGCGGCACGTTCAACGCGCGAAATAGGGCGAGCGTGTCTTCGATCTTACGAAAGCCACACAGGGCCGAAAAGGGGGTCAGCGCGCACAAGAGCTCCGGCTTGTGGTTCGAGTCCTTGTAGTTTCGGACCGGCGAATCGAGCGCGACTCCCCGCGCTTCTTCGGCAGCGAAGCCGGCCTGGGCTTGCTCGAGCGTGGGGTGGGCTTGCAGCGAAAGCGGTGTCTCCGCGGCGAGCACCTTGAACAAGAAGGGGAGGCGAGCGCCGTAGCGCGCGATCAGCGCGGAGCCCAGCATTGGCTCGGGCTCGCGCTCGATCAACCGAGAGAGCGGCTCTCGCCCAGGCAAAACCAACGATGGCGCCTTGGCATGCGCTCCCATCCACAACTCGGCTTCGGGCTCGCTCGAGGGAGCGGTGGCACCGAGCAAGGATGCAAGCGCGGTGCGCGAGCCCCAGGCATAATTTTGGATTGGGTTTTCGAGACGCAGCATGGAGCCCTGTCGAGGAAGCTTACAACTCTTGCGCCGGCGTCGTCTCAGTCTTTGGAAAGATCAGCGCGAACGAACTCGGGGCAGGTCGATACAAAAGCGTCTCGCTGCGGAGGTGCTCACGGTCGAAGGCGTGAAACCAGGGGAGGCCTCGCCAAGCCTCGGTATCTTTCACGAATTCGGGCACGATCAGATCGAGTTCGATGTACCGCCCGTGAGTCGCTCGGGCCAGCTGCGGTCCAAACGACCAGCTCTCTTGCCCGGGCCGGGGAGAGAGGTCGTTGTGCAGCGCTCCGCCGTAGGTGAGGATCAGCTCGCTGCTCGTGTCGGGCTTGGCCAAGAGTGCTTCGACGGAGATTTGCGTCTTCTGCGCGACCAAGGTGAGCAAGCGCGCCACGCCGTCTTCGCCAGCCGCAGCCACGCTGTCGTACTCCGCGCAGTCGGGGGTCAGCGCTTGCGGTTCGATGCCCAGGCGTTGGGCGTATTTGCCGAGCGTGAGAAACTCGTTTTGATTGCCCTTGGCTTGCTGCTCGGTGACCGGTGCTTGAGTCTGAGCCGCGCGCTCGACGGTTTTCGCCTTGCAGTTCGCGAGCAAGAGCTCAATCACGATGTGCTTGGACTTACCGGACAACAGCGGTAGCAGCTGCTCCGCGAAACGGCGCGTGCTCGACCGGATCCCAGGGGTCCCTTTTTGCGCGTGGGCTTCACCGATTGCCAACACGCGCGGCTCACTTTGAAGCACGTACTCGAACGCGGCCTCGGGCGTGGCGAACGCTAGACAATCGAGCGCGCCACACGCACGCGGTGCGGCTTTGGCGGACGGCGCCGTTACGGGCGGCGTGGGTGCGGCCAGCGCTGGCTGAGCAGTTGGGGCCGGCTTCGCGGGCGGTTGTGGAGACTGGCTAGCAGGCCTCGGCGCCGCACAGCCGGCGAGGACCAACCCGACCAACGCACAGCGGGACCACGCGATGCTCATCCTTCGATCGTACACTGGGGGCGGGAAAAGTTCCCGACCGCGCCGAAATAAGCCGGTGTTTGGTCGCGCCCTCAGCGCGTGGCCAAAATTCGCACCTGGCCCGGAGTCAGCCAGCCTCCGCCCGAGCCCCACTCTACCCGGTACAGAGTGGGGCGTCGTTCGAGGACATACACGCTGGCGCCTTCGGGCACGGTTACGGAATCGACCGCGCCGCGCTTTTGCGGCAGCGGTTTGCCTGTTTCATCGAGCAAGCGAGCCTCGTCTGCGACGATCACGGCTGGCGAAGAGGTGAGCCGAAAATGCCGGGCCCCAGCGGTCAGGCCCGCGCCCGCGAGCAGCAGAACCGCGCCGAGCCCAATGCCGATCGCTCCCGCCAGCGCGGCGCTCGTGCGCTGCACGAAGCGTCGCAGGCCGAGGCCGACGGTGAGCAGCAGGGAACCGCTGAGCGCGAGCCAAGCCCACACGTTCTCGTCGAACAGCGAGGTCGCAGCGCGCGCGAGCGAATCGCGCGCCATCACCGGCGCTACGCCTTCACGCGCGTGACGACGCGAAATCTCGGCGCGGATCCGGGATAACCCGATCTCGGCTTGCTCATCCGAAGGACGCAGCAGCAAGACCTCGCTGAGGGCCGCTGCGGCGCGTCCGAGATCACCCGGGCTGGCCGCGCTGGAGCGAGCGCGCTCCACGTACGCGACGGCGCGGTTGAAGCTGGCGTCCGGATGCACGAAGCCGCGATCGGCCAAGAGCTCCAGCGTGTCGATGGCTTCGGTGTAGGCGCCGCGCTTCAAGGCCTGGCTGGCAGCGATGAAATCTCGCTCCGACTCACTGGGCGCGGCCGAGGCGGGCAGCGCGCACAGCGCCAGCAGCGCGCACAGCAGAATGAGGAGGAAGCGCGGCACGGGATCCTCAGCTCGGCGTCGACAGCTTTTCGCTGCGCATTTCGGCGGCGTTTTTAGCGGCGCGCTGCGCGAGTTCGGCCGGATCGACGCCGCTCGCCGTACCCACGAAGCGCAAAGCGTCGCAGTCTTCCAGGATCCGCGCCAAGGCTTCGGCGCGGGCGCTCGGCAAGCCGCGCGCGACGAGCGTGCTGCTGAGCTCGCTCTTCAGGATGGCGCGCGCTTTTAGGTTCAACTTGAGCTCGATCGCCAGGAACAGCGCGCGTTCGACGGCCGCGACCGAGCCCTGCGTGTCCCGGGCCGCCAACTCTCGCGCCTCGCGCAGCGCGGTTTCGAGTTGAGCGCCCAGCGAAGCGCCTCGTTCTCGCAGTTTTTCTCGGGCACGCGTCGCAAAGCTGAGCGCGCCTCCGGCGAACACGACGCCGAACGGCGCGAGCAGCAGCGCTGCCCAAAAGCCCGACCGATCGCTGAGGGGCTTCTGCGCGGTGGGCAGCGGGCCGAGCGTGTCCCGCGCTCGGAGCACGCCGGCCAGGCGATCACTCGGTTTCGGTTCTAGCTTCGCCTTGGTCGCGTTCGGATTGGCTTTGACCTCGATCTCACCGAGCTTGGCGCGCGCGACTGCGTACTCATGCCGTTTGGGATCGTAGTAGGGCAAGGTGAGCTCTCCGAGGTCGACCTTGCCTGGCTCGGTCATGCGCACGACGTAGCTGAACGTCCGCGAGCCCTGGACCACGCCGCCTGGCGCTTCTATCTTCTCGGCCAACGCGGGCTCGAGCCACTCGACGCCGTGGCTCTCCGGCGTTTGCAGCTTGAAGGGCACGTTGCCGATGCCCGAGAGCTTGGCCACCACCGAGATGGCTTCCCCGGCCACGATCTGGCGCGGCTCAACGGTCGCTTCGAGCCGATACTCGCCTACGTCCCCGATCTTGTAACCAGCAGGGCGATTCTGCAGTGGGGGTTCGGTGACCACCAGGTTCACCCAATTGCTCTCGCGGACCAACGCGCCACCAGTGGGCGCCGCCGGATAGCCGCGGCCAGAGAAGCCCATCTTCATGTTGCCCGCGCGCAACGTGCCCGCGTGGAGCGGGAACATCGGCAGTTCGCGCAACTTGGCGGCGATGAAACGAATGCCCGAGACCGGCACCAAGTAAGCTTTGACCTGATCGGGACCGGTTTCGAACGTCAGAAAGTCTGCGTGCGAGGGCTCGTTCGGATTTTCGGCGCTGAACTGGCCACGTCCACCGTAGGCGAACACGCGCAGGGTCACCTGTTGACCGACGACGACCGGGTTCGGGGTCACCGTTGCGCGCAAGAACGCGATTGGATCCGGCGCCTTGTCGACGCGCAGCTCCTCCGGGTAAGTCGGCTCCTGCGGCTGCTGCTCTTCGGTCGGTTCGTCGTCGAATGGGCTCTTGAAATTGAAGCCGGGAGGGAAGGGTGAATTGCCGTGCCCGAATGGGTCGAAAAAATTGAACGGATCGAAGCCGCGCCGCTGGCGTTGCTGTCCGCCGCCCGTGCCGCCCGCCACGACTTCGACCGGGATCGGATTGCCCTGTGCGCGTTCGCCTCCGAACGTGGCGCTGGGCGGACCCACCTTGAACGAGCCAACTTTATTGGCCGTCACTGTCCAAGTCAGCGTAACGCCAACGCGCTGGGTCATCTGCCCGTTGATGATGCTGACTTGGGACTGCGGACTACGCGAGGGCTGGCTGGCGGTCATACCGGGCGGTAGCGGCAAGCGCACGTCGCCGACCGCGTTGCCATTCTGACCATCGGACATCATCACCAGCTGCACGTGAAACGATTCACCGACGCCGACCCGTTGTGAGCTGACCGCGGTCTTGACCTCCAGCGCGCGCGCGACCGAACTCGCGGCAAGCACGGCCAGAGCAGCTGCGGCCGTGGCAGCGAATCTCACTTGTCCTCCATCCCGCCGCGCGTGCGGCCCTGGATGGCGCGGTTCTTCGCGTCCTGCTCTTGCATCGTGGGCGCGTGCTCCAACATGTCGAGCATGCGGTCGTCTTGATTCGCAGACTGCGGCGGCGGCTGCTTCGGTTGCTGCTGCTCGTTGCCGCCGTCCGGCTGGCTCTCGGGCTTGGGTGCCGAACCGTCCGGGCCGGCGTCCTTCTGCTTGTCTTGGTCTTTGTCTTTCTCTTCGTTCTTCTTATCGTCTTTGTTTCCGCCGTCCTGGTCCTGATCCTTGCCGGAATCGGGTTGGTCGCCGGAATCGGGCTCACCGCCGTCGTTCGAGGCGTCCGGGGGCTCGGCGTCTTTCTTCTCGTTTTCCTTGTCTTCGATGCGTCGAAGCGCAATCGCCCGGTTGAACGCGGCGTCGCGGCCAATGCCGTCTCCGCCGTCCTCGGGGACGCCGGGCATCAAGCGCAGGGCGGTATCGTACTCCTTGACCGCGGCCTTGTAGTCACGACGCAAGAACTCCAGGTTGCCGGCGAGGTAGTGCGCGCGGGCTCGGAATTCGACCGGTGTCGTCGGATCCACCGCGACCATGCGCACGACGCGCAGCGCGCAGTCGATGCCTTTGCTACGCTGCGCGAGCTCGGAGTCCTGCTGCGGAGTCGTGCCGCCGTCACCGATCGGCTCTTCCTCACCGAAGCGTCGTCCGAAACGCTCGGCCAATTTGAACAAGCCGAGTCCGAGATCGAAGCTGGCGTTGGGGCGCTCGCGCACCGGGTCCGGCGTGCCGATCTCGCCGTTTTCGCACTTGCCGGTGGCCAGGTAGCCTTCGAGCAGCGATACCGCGGCGCCCGCGTCCCCGGCGTCGTAGGCGCTGATGGCCTGGTCGACGCTCGGCGCGTGGCGTTCGAACAAAGAATCGGTCGATTTGCCGCAGGCCGCGACGAAAAGGAGAGACGAGAGCAGCCCGGCGCTGGCCGCGACGGCCGCCTTTTTTAGCCGCTTTTTGCCCATTCGCCGCGTCTTCTTCGGCGGCGGCACCGCGCTCGCCTTGCGGCGCCGCGCAGCTTCGTTGACGAAGGTTTCGATCAGCACCAAGAGCAGCGCCAGACCGAGCGGGTACATGTACACGTCCGCGTACACGGTCTCCACCTTCTCCGACAGCTCCTCTGTCACCAGTCGTGCCAGCCGCCGCGAGATTTCGGTGATGCCGGTCTCGCCGCGCGCGCTCTGAACGATCACGCCGCCCGTGCTGCTGGCGATCTTGGACAGCTGTTCCTCGCCCTCTGCGGAGAGCGAGGTCGTGAGCGGCTTGCCCTGATCGTCCGTGCGATAGCCGTGGGCCTCGCCGGCTTCGTTCACGTCGGGGATCGGCTCCGGCGTGCGCCCGCCGATTTGTACGACGTGAACGGTGATGTCGGCTTGCTTGCAAGACTCGGCGACGGCGACCGGATCGCCCTCCAGATCTTCCCCGTCGGTGACCAGCAGCATCACGCGGCGATGCTGCTTCGACTTGGGGTCACGCTCGAGCAGCTCCCGCCCCGCTTCGAGCGCGCGCGCAATGGCCGTGCCGCCGACGGGCATGTCGTTGGGCGACAGTTGGCGAAAGAACTGCGCGATGGCTGCGCCGTCGCTGGTCAGCGGGAACGCCATCGGCTCGCCCGCGAAGGCAACGGCCGCAAAACGCGCGCCCGGCAGATCCTGGATCAGCCGTCCGACCTCGGATTTTGCCCGCAAAATACGCGAAGGCGCGATGTCCTTCGCGTACATGCTCTTCGAGTAATCGAGCACGAGCACGACATCGAGGTTGGTGGCTGGAATCAGCCGTGTGCCGCGGCCGTACTGCGGCTCAGCCAGAGCGATGAAGGCGAGCGCCACCGCCAGCACCAGCAGCACGCCCTTCAGCGCGCGCCGTCCGCTCGGATTGGCGGTCAGGAGCCCACGGACCAACGCCTCATCGCCGAAGCGTTTCACGCTGCGGCTGAGCAGCACGCCGCCGACAATCAGAGCGAGCGCGACCAAGAGCGCGAGCGTGCTGCCGAACAGCCAGACCGGAACGGCGAATTTCACGGGAACCTCCGCAACACGAGGGCGCGTAGCACGGCGTCACCAGCCAGCAGCAGCACCCCGGGCAAGAGCAAGAACGCGAACAGATCTTCGTAGTTGGCGATGTTGGCTTCGAACTTGGTCTTCTCGAGTTTGTCGAGCACGTCGTGGAAGCTAGCCTGTAGCGATTTAGCGTCGCTGGCGACGTAGGTCGAGCCGCCGGTTTTTGCGGCCAGCTCTTTCAAGAGCTTCGGGTTGACCGGGAAACCAACCGAGACATAGCGCGGCTGGCCGAAGAGATCGAAGCCGTCTTGCACCTCAGCTGTGTCGCCTTGACCGATCTGAATCGTGTACAAGCGTGCTCCCACCGAATTGGCCAAATGTGCCGAATATTCAGGGGAGATCTTGCCGCCCTTGGCGTCGCCGTCGGTGAGCAGGATGATCGCCTTGCTGTGGGCATGGCTGCGCCGCAAACGCGCGGAGGCGACTCCGACCGCGTCGCCGATCGCGGTCGCGCTCGAGTCGATCACGTTCAGCTCCATTTTGCCCACGAGCGCGTCGAGCAAGTGGTAGTCGAGCGTGGGCGGGGACAGCACGTACGCGCTCGAGCCGAAGACCACGATGCCGATGCGGTCGGTCTTGCGGCGGGCAATGAAGTCGCGAATCACGGCCTTGGCGGCGTCGATGCGCGTTGGGCGCACGCCGCGCGGCTTGGGCGGCACGTAGGTTTGCAAGTCGGGCGGTAGGTTCGACATGGCCGCGTTCATCGAGCCGGAGAGGTCGAGCACGACCACGATGTCGATGCCCTCTTCGTCTGCAACCTGCGGGCGCAAGGTGTTTACCGGTCGCGCTAGCGCGAGCACACATAGCCCAAAGCCGACCGCGCGTAGCACGCCGGGCAGATCCCTGAGCCAGACGCGCACGCCGGACGGACCGACGCCGAGCGCCGCCAGGGTGCCCAATTTGAGTCGTGGCATGCGCCGATCTTCGCCCAGCGTGGCGCGATAGAAGATCGCCGGCACCAGCAGCAAACCCAGCAAAAACCAGCGCGTTTGCCAGTGGGCGCGCAAGAGCTCTTCGCCGCGCGTGAAGGCGGGATACGCGAGGCCGACGAGCAACGCGAACAGCGTGTACAAGACCAACAGCCCACCGCGTAGCGCGCGGCGAAGCTTGCCAGCAGAGGCGCGCAAGTCGAAGCGCTGCGGCGCGGGTTCGCTCTTCTTCTCCGACTTGTCCGTCTTGCTAGGCTCGCCGGGCGCCAAGTCCGGCAAGGTGGGCTCTGGCTTCAGAGCGTCGACCGTGTTCGAGGTATTGCTCACGATCCCACCCCTGGCTTCTTGGGTTCGGCGGGATCGTCCGAGTCAGCGTCGGAGTCGCTCTCGCCGTCCCCGGATGCTTCTGTCGCCAGCGGCGGTGGCAGCGGCGCGATCAGCATCGTGCGCGTGACGATGCTCTCGGCGCGCGCCAACAGATCGAGGCACTCACCTTCACTCGGAGTGAGCCGGGCGAACTTCACTAGATCTGCGTCGCGCATGAAGCCTTCGATGCCGGGGAGATCTTCAATCTGGGGCGTGGTCTGCCGCAGCGACGTCAGCGCCTCGCGCGTGGTGCTCTCCAGGCCGTCGTAGCCGTAGCGATCGCCCAGGTAGCGGCGTAAGACGTCCGAAACTCGGTCGAAAACCTCGGCAAAACGGCCCTCGCGCGTGAGCCCGGCGTGGCGAATGTCGTGCAGCGCTTCGAGCGCCACGTCCCACGGCGGGCGGGGCGGTGGCGGCGGCGGCAGCTTCTTCGGGCGGCGTAGCCAACGGCTGACCAGCAGCGCGCCCAGGGCGCCCACGACCAGCGCGATCAGTACCGCGATCGCCACGTGCTTGGCGGTGGTCCAGATCTCGAGCTGACGCCGCGGCGCGGGGTTGCCGCGTGGCGGCGCATTCGGCGTGTTGGCGATCGGATCTTCGACCAGAACCGCGTGGGACGCCGTGCACACCGTTAGAAGCTCACCACTGGCGCGCGAGACGGCGATCGGCAGCGGTGGGAGCACGAGCTCGTGCCGTCCCGGCTTGGCTGGCAAGGGCACCACGGACAGCCGCACCTTGGTCGTGGCGCGTTCGCCCTGTTCGCTGCGTTCGAGCTTGGGGCCGGCGGCGCCGGCCGGATCGGGCAAGGCGAAGCCCTCACGCTCCAGGGCTTTGGCCTCGGGGCTGTCGCTCAAGAGGCGAAAGCCGGTGGGCAATACGGTCTCGCCTTTGCCGTGCTCGACCACGACCTCCAACGTCAAGGCGTGGCCGCTGAGCGCGCGGCGCGCGATTTTTTCCGTGAAATGCGGGCGATCTTTGCCGGAGGGGATGCGCTCCACGCAGCTCTCGGCGTTCTTGCTGTCGACCACGCTCGGCGCGCTCGACGCGGGCGGCGCGCTCGACGCGGGTGGCGCGTTCGACACGGGTGGCGCGTTCGACACGGGCGGCGTGCTCGGCGCGTTCGACGCGGGCGGTGCACTTTGGGCGAAGCTGAACGAGCTGAACGAGAGCGCGCCGAGCAAAAGTGCGAGCACGCGCTTCCGGGCGTTCATCGGTGGGCTCGCCGGGCTCGCCGCGCGAATAGATCGCGCAAGGGTTTGATGTACGGCTGGTCCGTGCGCACGACGCAGTAATCCAGCCCGAGCTTGGTGAACAGCCGCACTTGTTCGGCGCGGATGCCGCGCATTTGCTTCTTGTAGTGCGCCCGAACCGCGGCGCTCGAGGTATCGACGATCACGCTGTCACCGGTTTCGAAATCCTCGAAGCTGCCGATGCCTACGTTCGGCAGCTCTTCATCGCGCGGATCGACCAACATCACCGGGATGACGTCGTGGCGCGCGGCCGCCAAAGACAGCGCCCGATCGTAACCACTGGTGAAAAAATCACTGATTAAGAAGGCGACGCTGCGGCGCCGAGCGACCGAATGCAAGGTTTCGAGCGCGACCTTCAGATCGGTGCCGGTGCGCTCGGGCACTCGACCCAAAATCTCGCGCACCACGCGCATCACGTGCTTTTGCCCTTTTTTTGCGGGTACGAGCTTCTCGATTTGATCGGTGGTCAGGATCAGACCGACGCGATCGTTGTGCTTGATCGCGCTGAACGCGCACAGCGCGGCGACTTCGGCGGCCAGCCGCGCTTTGCTGGCGGTGCGCGTGCCGAAGCGCTGACTCGCGGACAGATCGACGACCAACATCATGGTCATCTCGCGCTCTTCCACGAACACCTTGACGTGCGTGGAGTCCATGCGGGCGCTCACGTTCCAGTCGATGGTGCGGATGTCGTCGCCGGGTTGGTACTCACGGACCTCCCGAAACGCCAAGCCCTGACCCTTGAAGACGGAGGTGTAGCTGCCAGCCAGCTGCTCGGTCGCGAGCCGGTTGGTCGTGATCTCGATCTTGCGTAGCGCCTTGAGCAATTCCTTCGGGATCACCGCATCACCTCAGTACTTTGAGACACGAGGGGAGCAATGGCGAGCCTCAGGGAACCTCGACGACCTCGAACACGCGCCGCACGATGTCTTCCGCGGTGACCTCTTCGGCCTCGGCTTCGTAGCTCAGCACCACGCGGTGGCGGAGCACGTCCGGGCCGATGGCCTTCACGTCTTCGGGCGTGACGTAGCCGCGGTGGCGCAAGAAGGCATGCGCGCGCGCGGCCAAATTCAGGGCAATGCTCGCGCGCGGGCTGGCGCCGTATTCGATCAGCGGAGCCAGATCTTTCATGCCCTTTTTCTGGGGCTCGCGCGTGGCAAACACGACGTCCACGATGTAATCCTTGACGCGATCGTCCATGTATACGTCGCGCACGACCTTGCGCGCCTCGAGCAGCTGCTCGGGCGAAGTCTTCGACGCTGCGGTGGTGTTCACCACCGAGGTCATGCGATCCATCACCAGGCGCTCCTCTTCACGGGAGGGGTAACCGACCTTCACCATCAGCATGAAGCGATCGATCTGCGCTTCGGGCAGCGGGTAGGTGCCCTCTTGCTCGATTGGGTTCTGCGTCGCCATGACGATGAACGGATCGGGCAAGGGATAGCTCTTGTCCCCGATCGTGACCTGACGCTCTTGCATGGCCTCGAGCAGCGCGCTCTGCACCTTGGCCGGGGCGCGGTTGATTTCGTCTGCCAGCACTAGGTTCGCGAAAATCGGGCCGAGCTTGGAGCTGAACTGTCCGGTCTTCTGATCGTAGATCACGGTGCCGATCAGATCCGCGGGCAGCAAGTCCGGCGTAAACTGCACGCGCGCGAACTTGGCGTGAATCGCGTTGCAAATCGTGCGCACGGTGAGCGTCTTGGCGAGGCCGGGCACGCCTTCCAACAGCACGTGTCCGCCGGTCAATAGACCGATCAAGATGCGCTCGATCATGTAAGTCTGACCGACGATGACCTTGCCGATTTCGGCCATCAGGTCGTCCACGAAGGCGCTTTCCTTGGCTACGAGTTCATTGAGCGCGCGTACGTCCTGCATGATTTTCCTGGGGGGCGAGCACCCGCTTCTAGCGCGGCGGGCGCGCGGGAGACAATTGCCAAACCGCGCTTATTCCGGGCTTACGTCACTCTAGGCCGAAGGCCGCGCTCAATACCGCCACGACCACGCCCTGGGCGGCCAGCGAGAGCACGCTCAGGCCGACTCCCAGGCCAAAACCGGTCAGTGAACGCCGGGTTTTTGCGAAGTGAATCGGTAGGGAGAGCGGTCCGAAGGCGATCACGGCGGACAGGAAGCTGGCGTCGGTCCAGGCGCGAGCCAGGCGCTCGCCAGACAGGCCGCGCAGATCGCGGCGCACGATCAGGTAAGGCAAGAGCGCGTTCAAGGTCAGGCTCAGCGCGACGACCAGAACTTCGGACACGGGCGGCGCCTCGCTCGGGCTCGGAGTATTTGCTGCGCGAATTACGGTTGAACCGCGTGCACGAGCTCAGCGAACGCGCTGTCTTCGCCGCCCGCGGGACGCGCGGTGTGGCGCAGGGCCCCTCCCTTGCCGGCGTTCATTTCGCAGTGAATGGCAGCGGTATACGCCTTCATCGGCTCCTCGTAGCTGCGCGAGGCGACGACTGAGCTGCCGATCTCGCGTAGCGACTCATCCATCGCCGTGCACCCGTTGCTGGGCGGAGGCAAGCTGAGCGGCTTTGCGGTCTCGCAGCAGCCGGCGCGCACGATCGCGAAGGCTGCCATGTCGTACCAGCCGATGCGGGCGAAGATCTTCATCGCGTCGCTGACGTTGCCCTTGCCGCCGTTGATCACGGCGACGCGCAGCTTCTCGGCGCCAGTGCGCGGGTCGCTCTCTTCACACACCCAGCTCATGTCCGGCGCTTTGTCGAACGTCCCCTTGGGTAGGTAGCCTGCGACGCACGAGCCAATCTTGTCCACGCTGGCGGTTTCGCTCTCGCCGTTCACGGGCACTTCCGAGAGCTCGATCGCCTTCTTGGGTTCCTCCGGCGCCGGCTCAGCCGCCGCTTGCGGCTTCTGAACCTCGATCACCTTGACGTTCATCTTGGAGCGCACGGTCGAGAAGGTCCAGCCGCCGATCAAACCGACCGCGACCCCGAAGGAGGCCAGCATCAGCAACTTGGATGGCTTTTTCTTGGGCGGCGGACCAGGCACGCTCCGGCGTGGGGCTTGTGAAGGTGGCGCTTGCGGAGGCTCAGGCAGGTTGCTCGGCCGCATGCTGGGCGGCAGCGGTGGCGGCGAAGTCGAATGCGGCCCCGGCGCGATCGGCTCTTCGCCCGCGTGCTCCACGAACCAGCGCGCGAGTTCGCGTTTGAGCGGACGCAAATCATGACTTCGCACGCCGAGATCGCGTGCGAGCGCGTGGTACAGCGCCACGCGCAACACCGGATCGAGGACGCCTGCGTCCGCGAGCGCGGTCTCGGACTCGTAGCCAGCGCGGGCGGGCGGATCGCCGACCAACATCAGAAAGAGCAGGGCCGCGGCGCCCCAGCTATCGTCCGGTTCCGAGGGCGCATCGCCCGGCTCCCATTCCGGCTGACGGAACGCGGAATCGCCACGCGCCAGCGGTCCGAACACCAGCACGGGCCCATCTCGGCCTTCCGGGCTCAGGACCACGTTGTTCGGGTGCACGGCGCCGTGGGCGCCGCCGGCCTCGTGCAACGAGGACAAAGCGTCGGCGACGCGCAGAGCGGTGCGCACCGCGTCGACCGGGGCTTTGCTGCCGATCTCGGCCAAGCGTTGGCTGAGCGTTTCGCCTCGCACCTGCTCGCTGACGACGAATTGCCTGCCCTCGAATTCGGCCGTGCCCAGCACGTTGGCCAGGTGCCGGTGCGCGAGGTCCTTGCCCTTCGCGAGCAGCTTGGCCACGCTGGCGCTGACCTCGAGCACCACGACCGGCAATTGGCTCTCGGTATCTACCGCAGAGTAACCAACGGGCTCGCTTTCAACGGCGAGGCGTTCCTCGACGCGGTAGCGCGAGCCAATGACCAGTCCGGGTTCGAGTCCGGCGCTCACCGTTTCACTCACTTAAGCCCTAGTCTCCTGTGTGTCGAAACGATTTCGAGGTCCGCGTAGTCCTCGCGTAGGGTCGCACCAAAGGGCGGTCGTCGTCCAGGACTCCGCGCTCGATAGCCGCCTCGGCCCGACTGCTGCTCGGTCATCGCGCTTCGCTCGCCAGCGTTCGGCCGTCCTGCCGGACGCAGAAACGCCAAAACCCGCCGATTCCATTCGACGCAGATGCTTGAACGCCTGATTAGCGCCTCACTGGAACCGCGTTCGGCTAATGTGTGCAACTGGAGCTTGGATGCAGATCTTCACGGGCACGAGCGGGTTCAGCTACCCGGAGTGGGTTGGGCGCTTTTACCCGGAGGCGTTGCCGGGCGCACAAATGCTCCGTTACTACGCGACGCGGCTCGCCACGGTCGAGATCAACAACACGTTTTACCGCATGCCCAATCAGGAAACGGTCGCGGGCTGGGGCGACGAAGTGCCTGATTCGTTCTGCATGGCGATCAAGGCGAGCCGGCGCATCACCCACCAGAAAAAACTGGTCGAAGTGGGCGATGACGTGCTGCAGCTGTTCGGCGTCGTGGATGTGCTCGGACAAAAGCTCGGCCCGGTGCTGTTTCAAACGCCGCCGTTTCTGAAAAAAGACCTGGCTGTGCTGCGGGATTTTTTGGCCTGCTTGCCTCCGGGGCGTCGCGTGGCGTTGGAGTTTCGCCATCCGTCCTGGTTCTCGGACGACGTGTACAGCGCGCTATCAGAGCGCAACGCCGCCCTGGTTGGGGGCGATCTCGAAGAAGCGGAGAAATCTCCGCCGCTGGTGGCGACTGCGGACTTTGGCTATTTGCGCTTGCGCCGCTTGGACTACGACCCAGCGAGCCTCGCCGACTGGGGCGCGCGCATCGCCGAGCAGCGCTGGCAATCTGCGTACGCGTATCTGAAACACGAGGTGCTCGGCCCGCTGTTTGCGGAAGCCCTGCGGGCCACCGTGGACGGTCGAGAGCAGGCCGATCTGTCGGCGATTCGCGCGTCGATCGCGGCGCCCAAGCCGAAGAGCGCGCGCGCGGCCAGCAAGTCGAAGAAGCCCGAGCCAAAGACCTCGAAAGCGCCCGCGGAGCGGACCTCGAAGGCGCCGGACGTGCGGACGTCGAAGGCGCCCTCACTACCGGTCTCGAAGGCACCGGCAGCGCAGCCTTCGAAGGCGCCCAGCAAATCGAAGAAGCCGTAAAATCCGCTGCGTGCACGCGCCGGGAAAACGGGTAATCTCCGCCCGCCATGTACTTCCAGGACATCATTCTGACCCTGCAACGCTTCTGGGCGGAGCGCGGCTGCCTCATCGTTCAGCCGTACAACTCAGAGGTAGGCGCTGGCACCTACAACCCAGCCACCTTCCTGCGCGCGTTGGGTCCGGAACCGTGGAACGCGGCGTACGTCGAGCCCTCGCGCCGTCCCACGGACGGGCGCTACGGTGACAACCCGAATCGCTTGCAGCAGTTCGATCAGTTTCAAGTCATCTTGAAGCCGAGCCCGATCAACATTCAGGACCTGTACTTGGAGTCACTCGAGGCGATCGGAACCAAGCCCCTCGATCACGACGTGCGCTTCATCGAAGACGACTGGGAGAGCCCGACCTTGGGCGCCTGGGGCCTCGGTTGGCAAGTCTGGCTCGACGGCCTCGAGATCAGCCAGTTCACCTACTTTCAACAAGCCGGCGGCTTCGACTGCAAACCGGTGAGCGGTGAGCTGACCTACGGCCTTGGTCGCATCGCCATGTACTTGCAAGACGTCGATACGATGTACGACCTCAAGTACAACGCGCATGTCTCCTTCGGCGAGCTGTACAAGCGCGCCGAGTGGGAGTGGTCGACCTACAACTTCGAAGAAGCCGACGCCGCCGCCCATTTCGCCACCTTCGACAAAAACGAAACCGAAGCCAAGCGCCTGCTCACCCGCGACGAAGACCCGCTCAAAAAGCTGGTCCTCCCCGCGTATGACTTCATCGTCAAGGCCGCGCACGCCTTCAATGTCCTCGACGCTCGCGGTGCGATCAGCGTCACCGAACGCCAGCGCTACATCCTGCGCGTCCGCACCCTGGCCCGCTCCGTAGCGGAGGCGTACCTCGCGCAGCGCGAAGCGCTCGGCTTCCCGCTGCTCGCGCAGGCCAGCAAAGCCGCGGAGTAGCGCACTCGCCGCTCAAAGCTCACCGTGAGCTCGCCTGCGAAGATTCGAGCCGAGGGCGCTCGCGCGTAGCGAATCGGCTCATGGATTTGGGCTGCGGGGCCGCTGATTGCGCGCGCCGAACTCGCCGCTAGCGCACCGTGAAGCTCACCTCACTCGGAGGCCCCGCGTCAGCTTGAATGCAGTAGCCGTGATGTCGTTGTGTCGGCAGCGGTACGGCCCATTCGTTGCTGCTGTTACACGTCATGGGCACGGCATTCACCGTCAGGTTGCGCGCTGCGGGCGTGCAGGTGCCTGTGATGAGCTCCGAGGTCGTTTCGTAGCAAACCGCTGAGCTGCCTAGGTCACCCGAAGCGTACGTGCTCCCGTCCGCGACGCTGAAAGATACGGGGTTTGCGCATAAACCCGAACAAGGCGAACCCGCGTGCGCGTGTTCGCCACCAGCGCAGGCCGCAAGGCAGGTGGTTAGCTGAGCCAGGCACGCGCTTTCGTTCCCGACGTGTCCGAGATCATGGCAGGCAACGGCGCCGGGCGATGCTCCGTCGTGGCAGAGCTCCGCGAATTGCCCGCAGCCGGTCATGGGGAAGCTGTGCCAGAGCGTCGCTTGAGTCGGCGGGGGTTGGCCGGTTTGAGCTTGGTGGACCTGATCGGCCATGTACAACTGACCCATGTAGAGCACGCGATCGCCGACGGCGTAGCGGATCTGCGGCTGCCAGCTGCCGTCGTTGTTGTTCACGCGGTCATAGCGATCGAAGCGCGTAGGTGGCGTTTGAGCGGCTTGGTGGTTGTGACTCGTGCGCGAGCGGTAGTTCACGCTCTGGTAGCTGAAAAGAGTGCCTGCTTTGAACTGAATGATGGCGTCCCAATCGTTGACGAGCTTGAGCGGGCGCATCATGTCGTTGTCTTCGTGGCCGAGGATGTGACAGTGCCAGACGTAGCCCGGGCCGAGCGTTGGATCGACGGAGAACAGATTTTCCCCCGGCGTGACACTCCCGCTCGCCGCCTCTTGCGGCGCCCAGCGTGCGATGATCCGCGTCACCTGGTTGCCGGCTGCGCGAACGGTGTCTTTCCAGCCGGTTTCGTAGGGAAGCGCGGGAATGACGGGGCCGATGAGGTACGGCGTCGGGTCGATGACGATCGGACGCGTCACCGGGCGCTGACCATTCATCAGCTGCCATTGGCGCAGATAGGCAGCGGTATCGAGGTTCTGGCGCTCGATCACGCGAAACTCGATCAGGTGCAAGTGAACCTGATGGCTTCCGCCGCCGATATTGGGAATGTCCCAGCGCTCGGTGGAGCCGACCAACGGAAGCTCGGTGACCGGCGCGGTGAAATCCAGACCGTCCGTGGCACGTGAAGCGTTGCCGTTCGCGTCCACGATGTTGTGCATCGTCTTGATGCGTATCGGCGCGTCGGGGACGAGCGTGACGATCGGCGGGAACGTAGGCAGCGTGGGCGGCGGAACCGCGCTACCCGCGAGCACCGTGAAACGCATGATCGTACCGATGGTGTTCGGATCCGCGCCGGCGTTGAGCATCGTGATCTGCGTGCCCGCGGCGAACTGCGAGAAATCTACCAGGATGTCCGCGCGTTCCGTGGTCGCGAGCAGCACGTTCGAAACGACCTGCGGCGCCGGCAGGTAACCGCCGTCCGAGCCGATGATCGTGAACGGCACGGGCGTGCCCGCGTTGACCAGGGTGACGTTGAAGGTGCGTCCGTTGCCCATCGCCAGCGCGCGGAAGCGATACTGGCGTCGCTCGACGTTCAGGTTTGGCCAAACTTTACCGTTCACGAGCACGGTGTTCGCGCCATCCCCGGCCTGCCAGTAAGCGTTCGCGGGGTTCGTGCTGACGCGCGGAAAGCTCAGCTCACCATCGGTAAAGAAGGCACGATCGAAGATGATCAGCGGGATTTCGTACGCTCCGCTCGGCAGCGGCGTCGAGGCCTGATCGAGCGGATTGTTCGGGTCGCGAATGAAATAGCCGGCGCCCACGAGGCCCGAGTACACGCCGAGGCGAGTCATGCCCATCGTGTGATCGTGATAGAAGAGGTGCGTCGGCGGCTGATCGTTCGGCATCTCGTAGTCGCGGGTCACGAAGCTCGGCCCGACGATTTGATCTGGGGACGGGGTGAACCACTGCTCGGCGATGCCGTCGTAGGTCGACTCGACCATCAGCCCGTGCAGATGCGTGACGTGCGCGACTGGAAACTGCGCATTGGCGTAGCCCGGCGGGAACGGCGTGAAGGGGGGCACCGGCGGCTCGAGCGCGAGCGGGTTGGCCCAGTGCAGCGTGGGATCGATGGGCATGAAGTGCGGCGTCGTGATCTCGTTGCGCCAGTGCATCACGGTGCGCAGGCCGCGCGCGTTTTCGAACACGGAGCCTGGCACCGAGCGCACGAACTCGGTCGATGTCGAGTTCGGGATCTTCACCTGACCGCCGTAGGCCATGACCGTGGTATCCGGAAAGCCAGGCGGCAGCATCTGCACCGTCGTTTTCTGGACCGACACGGTATATTCGTTGCGCATCTGTTGCCCGCCACCGACCAGAGTCGGCGCAAAAATTCGCGGGATCGGCAGCTGATGCGCAAATTTCGGAATCGTGAGCGGGCTCAGCGGCACCTGGCTGGTCGACGGCGATCCGGAGCGCTGTCTGAGGGCGGACCCCGGCTCGTCGCGCTTGCTGCAAGCCACAAAACCAATCGTCAGGGCAGTTGCGGCGACTGCGCACGCAACGGCACCTTTAGTCATCGACATCATCGACGTTCCTCGCTGATGGTTGGAAGAGCCTGCCCTCACGGACGAACTCTTCGAATGAACCGGGGCCTGCGCTCAGGACACGAGGTTGAATCGTTAACTTAGTGAGATCGAGCTGGGTCGCACAGTCATGGAATTTCGGACAGCTGCTCTCGGCGCAGCGAGTACGCGTTGCCGCTCGTCGTGGGCGCACCAGCCGCGAGCCAATGCGCAAGTGAGCGCGTGGGCAGCCCGAAGTGAGCGAGCCCCGGGATGATCAGATCACGAACCGCACCGAGCAGCGCTCGTTCGATGGCCTCGGGTGGCGGCGCGCCGTGGCGAACGAGGTCAACGTCCGTCGTGGCGACGCGCGGCGTGTCCCGCCACATCTTCAGGTTCGCGTAGACGAGCGAATCGAGCCACGGTGCCAGCTCGGCGCGCTGATTGTCGCTCATTTCGGCCAAATGAGCCCAACCGATGCGGGCGTGGTCGATTTCATCGGACAAGAGCTCACGCAGCGCCGCTCGCCCGAGCGGGGCGTCCGCCAAGCCGAGGCTCAGCTCGAGGAAGGCGCTGGCGAAGGTCTCGTTCATGGCGCAGTGCCCGAGCACGTACAGCGTGGGGATCAGCCGCGCCGGCGCTCCTCGATGCTCTGGCCGCACGAGAGGCAAGCGCGCAGGTGGAGCGAGCTCACGCCCCGCACAGCGCGATGCCACCACTCGGCAGAGCTCCGCGTGGCGGTGCTCGTCGTCGACGGCGCGCGCCGCCAGCGCCCGGAGCGAGGACTGACTACGCGCACTCTCGAGCGCGCCGTGAATCATTTCGAAAGCGTCTGCAACGCGCCGCTCGCTGGCAGCGCGGCCTAGCCAGATTGCCGAAAGCTCCTCGCGTTGCCGAGCCGTCAGTGCATCGAGCGCCAGATCGTGCTCCGGCAGTGGCCGACTCGTGAGTCTGCCGGCCCAACGCGTGCTCGCAATGTGCTTTCGCATGGCCGGGCGCCTACTTCGTCGGCGGCCAGCCGCAACTGCCGTCGAGCAACAAGCAATCCGGCGAGCAGGTCGCCGTGTGCACGAAACAAGGATCGAGGCAGCCGCCGTCACCGAGCGCGCTGCAATGTTCGTTGCAGCCGCCCTCGGGCATGGTGCAGCGATCCGCGTGCCCGCCGTCGGGAGTCCCGGCATCGCTCCCGCTCAGGCCCGCTTCGTCTGCATCGCCCGGCTGTGGATCCAGCCCTGCGTCTGCAGCGCAGCTCAGCGGCACCAGGCCGAGCGAGGCGCCGCAGACGACGATGGCGTGGAACAGTCGGGATGGCACAGCTAGTTGCGCCCGAGGAAGCGATGGAAATCGGAGATGACGGTGGCCTTGGCGGCACCACCGGCCTTCTTGCCCATACGTCGCCAATGCTCGTAAACCGTGGCCTCTGAGCACAAAAGCGTGTGCGCGATCTGCTTGTCGTTCTCTCCGCTCAAGTAAAAATGTAAGATCAATCGCTGCTGCTTGCTGAGCGCGCGAACCGAAGCGTACGAGTCGAGCACCAATTCCAAACCCGGTGCGCGTCGTGCACCATCGCTCGCGCCCGAGAGGCCTCTTAGCTCGTGGGCGTCTCGCGCGCGGGAAGCGCGTAGCTCCAAGGCCAAGTGTGCGAAAGCGCTCGGGGCTACGGGTTTGTGCAACGAAGGCACCCCCAAGCCGAGCAAACGGGCGGCCAGTGGCGCGTTCAGAGCTTCGCCGAAAGCCACCACTGCGGCGCTGGCAAAGCTGCGGCGTACCAGGCACACCCACTCCTCGCTCGACGCGCCCGGCAGATCCAGATCGAGGAATACGACCTCCGGCGCCGACAGATCGCCGCGCGCCAAGCGGGACTTCAGCTCCAAAACACTGTGAGCCAGCTCCGGCATCACGCTGCGCTTCCTCAAGCAACGCACGATCGCTCGCTCCGCGCGGCCGTCCTCGATGACCAACAGGACGCACAGCGTGCTGTCGTGAACGTGAGCCTGAGTTGCCGAAGCTATCGGGGGCTGCCAATCCATTGGTGTGCACGACGAGCTAGCCCGTGCAGAAGAACAAACAGCTGACTGACGCATGAACGTAGGCCTCTCCGATTCGCTTCCGCGCTGACGAATCCAGCGCCAGCATGCCGAACATCTCACCGAGCGGGCAAGCCTGAATTCGAGACATCTCCGCGCGCATCAGCAGCGTCGAGGCCGCGCACCGTCGGAAACCGACGCGCGTGCGCTCAGCATGGACAATGCGCATCACTTACTCGCGGATGACGATCCGTTCGGCAACAGCGTCCTGTTGCGCGAGGGCTCACCCGCCGAAGTGGCAGAACTCTCCGCGTCCTAGCCGAACAATGCCGTTGCCGAGCATGACAGATCAGACGCGAAGAGCGGCGGCTAGCCAGCGCATCCGGGAGGTCCCTTCGCCCACGCGCCTCCGTGCAGATCGCGGACTCCGAAGTCACTGCGACAAGAGACGCGAATGCCCGTGGGTCGCCGAAATTATGATGCGTAAACACAGTATGATTTTCGAAGGCAAGAGGACCACGAGCGTCGAGCAAGAGTCGCTCTACGCAGCGCGGTCGCGCGAAGAGATATGACCGATCACCAATCTCGTCGGCGATGCGGAGTGTGCGCAAGTACCAAGTCCGATCAGTTCGCACGATTGGTATCTCGTCAATAACTAGCATCGCAGCAAGCGCGCTGCCTGCCCGGCGTGCACGAGTCCGATGCGCACCGACGTGCCCCGCTGCGGCCTTGGCGCTCACCAGGAATTGCTGCATACAGCATCACTTCATGTCATCGCCGCCGTACTTGCCCGACCCTGTGACGCCCGAGCTTCGCGATTCCATCACGACGGAATACCTGAAGCGGATCCTGACGGCGCGCGTGTACGACGTGGCGCTTGAGTCTCCGCTGGAGTTGGCGCCGAACCTGTCGCAGCGTGTAAATAACCAGGTCTTCCTGAAGCGCGAAGATCAGCAGCCGGTGTTCAGCTTCAAGCTGCGTGGCGCCTATAACAAGATGGTGCGGCTGACGCCCGAAGAGCGGCGGCGGGGCGTGATCGCGGCGTCTGCCGGCAATCACGCGCAAGGCGTCGCGCTCGCGGCGCGCCGGCTCGGTTGCCGGGCGACGATCGTGATGCCCGTCACGACTCCCGAGCTCAAGATCGACGCGGTGCGCGCGCTCGGCGGCGAGATCGTGCTGGCCGGCAACAGCTACTCCGACGCACACGAGCGCGCGCGAGAGCTCGAAGCCGAGCAAGGGTCGGTCTTCGTGCACCCGTTCGACGATCCGGATGTGATCGCCGGACAGGGTACGGTGGGCATGGAGATCCTGCGCCAGCACCAAGGCCCGATCGACGCGGTGTTCGTAGCCATCGGCGGCGGGGGGCTGATCTCGGGCGTGGCCGCGTACATCAAAGCCGTGCGGCCGGAAGTGCGCGTGATCGGCGTGCAAACCACCGACTCCGACGCCATGGTGCGCTCGATCCGCGCGGGCCAGCGCGTCCTGCTCCACGACGTCGGATTGTTCTCCGACGGCACGGCCGTGCGGCGAGTGGGCGAAGAAACTTTCCGCATTACGCGCGCCTTGGTCGATGACTTCATCTTGGTCGACACTGATGCCGTGTGCGCTGCGATCAAGGACGTCTTCCAAGACACGCGCAGCATCCTCGAGCCGGCGGGCGCGCTGGGAGTCGCGGCCGTCAAACAATACATCGCGCAGCATCAGCTCGTCGGGCGCTCGCTGATCGCGATCACCTGCGGCGCCAACATGAACTTCGATCGGCTGCGCTTCGTGGCCGAGCGCGCCGAGTTCGGCGAACAACGTGAAGCGCTGTTCGCCGTCACCATCCCCGAGGAACGCGGCAGCTTCCGGCGCCTGTGTGAACTGCTCGGTCAGCGCTCGATCACCGAGTTCAACTACCGCATCTCGGACGCGAGCATCGCGCACGTGTTCGTGGGCCTCAGCACCCAGTCCCGCAGCGAAGCCGCGGTCATCGCGGGTACGCTCGAAGCGCAAGGCTTCGCCACCTCCAACCTCTCGGACGACGAGCTGGCGAAAGAACACCTGCGACACATGGTCGGCGGGCGCTCCCCCCTCGCCGCTAGCGAGCGCCTGTTCCGCTTCGTCTTCCCCGAACGCCCCGGCGCACTCATGCGCTTCTTGGGCGCCATGCATCCCTTCTGGAACATCAGCCTCTTCCACTATCGCAACCAAGGCTCGGACTACGGCCGCATCCTAGTAGGCATCCAAGTCCCCCCCGCCGACGCCACCGCATTCCAAACCTTCCTGAAGACGCTCGCCTATCCCTACACCGAGGAGACCGAAAACCCCGTCTATCGGCTGTTTCTGCGCTGAGCAGCGTCGCTGCCCGACGTCACCCGGGCGCTCTTTTATTTTTGGTTGGTCCTACACGCCCCAGCCGCGCGCCGGAGCCTCACCTGATCGCGAACTCGCGAAGCGTCGCTACGCACAGGTTGCGCTGCCTCTGTCGCTCAAATACAATTGGGTCTAGCCGGGCCGACATGAACGAGACCGCTGTCGAATGGGACTTCTTCCTTTCCCATGCCGGTGCCGACCAGCAGACCGCCGAATCACTTTACGGATTTCTCGTCGAGCATAGTCGAGTCTTCCTCGATTCCCGTTGCTTGCGTCTCGGCGACGACTGGGACGCCGAGATCGCGAAAGCGCAGCGCCGGTCGCTAGTCACGGTCGTTCTGATATCGGCCCAGACTGAACGGGCCCATTACCAACGAGAGGAGATCGCTGCGGCCATCGCCTTCGCCCGGGAACACCCCAATAGCCATCGCGTAGTTCCGATCTACCTTGACAATAGCGGCGATCCGCAAATCCTCCATGGCCTACGCGTGAAGCACGGCATCGCCCTCGATGACAGTTGTTCCTTGGCGGATGCGGCGAGCAGACTTCTTGGCTCGAGACGCTCACCCGGGCGCTCGGCCACTGTTCCAACATCTGAGATGAAGACCGGCGCATCGAGCGCCCCACGCGCGGTCGAAACACTCGCTCCGTGGTTGCCACCCCCACCCACGTCTGACTCACCTACGTCGTCCCGGCCAGAAGCGAAACAGCTACGCCGATTCGTTGAAGTCGTCGCGCGGGGAAGTCCGGAAGTGCTCGGTGCAATCGAGTCAGCGCTCGAGAGCGTCTCACCTGAGGTTGCAGAAGCCATCGGTGCCGGTGACCTGGTGCAGTTGATACAGCGAATCGGCACGAGGCTAGAACGCTCTTCCCAAGGTCCGCCGATCACCGACAGCGCGTTGACGGGACTGATCGAGGAGATTCTAGCGTCTCCGGGCTCCGACAGGCTCGGCCAAGCGTTGGAGGGCGCGTCGTTGCGCAGCGTAACGACGTTGAACAGGATCCTGCTCGAGGCCTTGGCGGCTACGGACCTTACAGAGGACCAGGTGCAGAGAGGGGAGGCCGAGCATCGGCGCTTTCAGGATGCGTGCGCGCAGCCATCGTCGGCTTCCGTTCAAGCCATGGAGGGCCTCTTGCTCTGGCTCGAGGGTAGGGATCCGCGGTCTATCGCACAGACCGATCTGGAAGATCTAAGAAGTTTTTGGCTTTCACGAGAAGTTGCGGACCTACTGCTCGTGGCGGACAGCTTCTGCCAGGCCGCGATTCAGTTACCCAATCGGCCCGCGGTAGCCGCAGCGGTCGATTTCAGCGAACTCTTTGCGTTCTGTGTTCCTTTCCAAGAGCGCCGGGGTTTCGACGAACTCGCCTGGATCGGGCCAATATTGTTCGAACTCGGTTCAGAGCCAGTGTATCTGCCCCCGGGCACAGTTTTCGAGCTGAGCTCCTGGATACGACGGTGGGGCAACATCGGGGTCCGAACTACCGCTGAGTTTTCTCGTGGATACTCTGCCTCTGGCGTCAAATTCGCGGCTCCAATCGCGAGACTCACGAGCTTGGTTGAGCGAGATAGGCTAGCGCACTGCTCTTGGCCAACAGACGCGCTTCGGTTCGGACGGCTTCGTGAGACGTGCGCCCGCGCGATGGATGGGCGCTATGCGTACCCAACGAGCATCGATGCAGATGCCCAAAACGTTGCGTTCATGGCCCTATCCAAGGAGTCCGACTGCTTTGGAGGCCGAGCGCCCTTGCTGATTTCACGCGACAAGAAACTGCGCGTGATGGAGCGCGCCGTTCGCGACCTAGCGAACGGCGCTTCGCCGATTACGATTGATCCGCTCGAGCGAGCTGTCGATCTTTTCTTCCGAGACCGCGAGGTTGGTCACATGCCATCGAGCTTCGACGGAACTCGACCGAGTGTCGGAAGCTTGGCTGCAGAGGTGCAGCGGGCTTTGCGTACCTCGTCATCCGTCGAGGCTATCCAAGCTCTCCGCCCCACAATCATCGAGCTCACGACGATGCTTCAAAGTGCCTCGGGCACGCTTCTGAAGTTCTTCGCCTGGGCACGGCGGCACCCTTCCATCGAGGCGCCTTTCCAACAAGAACTCAGGCTATTCGAAGAATGGAAGGCAAGAAAGTTCAACGCTTTGCTAGAGGCAAGCGATAGCCTTGCCAAGCTGGCTGACTTGGTGTCGCGGTTTGAGGAGGCCTATCAATCTTTTGCTGGACCTGATCCAAATTCACGTTGGCGTTGACACCGTGCGTCCGCTGGTAGCGAAAATCGCCGAACGGTCCGGCAGCAGAAATGCAGCGTCGGCTGATAAAAGAGTTCCGCAATCCGGTGTTCGGAAGTAAGCGCCTTCCGACCGAATCTCGGCGCGCTCCGCTCCGCTTCGCTAAATTTGCTCATAGACATCGTTGCGACGAAGAAAGTTCATCGCGCAGAACCTGGCAGCTTTCCTCCGGAGATTCTCGCGGAAGTAGACGCGGCGCTGCGACCGTGGACGCAGTGAAGGGGCTGCTTGAGCTGGCTGTAAGAGCGTCCAACTTCGGCGCCTGTCAGGGATTAGCCGAGTCCGAGCTCTTCGCGCAGCGCTTCGGCCAGCACCACGAATTCGCTCGGCGAGTTGTAGACTTGTGCGGCGATGCGTACGAAGCCCGAGGGGTAGCCGGGCAGGGGCACGATGGGGACTTCGATGCCGCGGGCGACGAGCGCGTTGTTGAGGGCGTCGGGGGTTGGGACTTTGGGGGTGACTTCGGGAAACAAGGCGACGGCGAGGGAGCCGAGCAGGGAGTCGGGGCAGGGGGGCGGTGTGCCGAGGGCTTTGCACAGCGTGTCGCGGCCGGTCAGGGCGAGGGCGTGGTTGTATGCGTAGAGCGCGGGAAAGCCGCCTTCGAATAGGCCGGCGAGGAAGGAGAGCGCGGCTGGGATGCTCAGGATTGCGCTGGCGTCGAGGGTGCCCGGCCAATCGAACTCGAGCAGGAAGCGCGGGCGATCCGTGCGCGGGGTCGCCCAGCCGTGGCTGATCACTAGAGGGTGGATCAAGGCTTGGCGATCGCGACGCACCCAGAGGAACGCGGCGCCCTTCGGCGCGCAGCCCCATTTGTGCAGATTGCCGGTGTAGTAGGCGGCGCCCAGGCGTTCGAGATCGAGCGGCAGCATGCCGGGGCCGTGCGCGCCGTCGATCAGCGTATCGATGCCGCGCTCGTGCAGGGTGCGGACCAAGCTTTCGACCGGCGTGATCAGGCCACTCGGGCTCATCACGTGATCGAGCAAGACCAAGCGCGTCCGCTCCGTGACTTGGGCGAGGATGGCTTGGCTGAGCTCTTCGCCGGACGCCAAGGGAAAGGGAAACTGCGCGACGCGCACCTGATGAGAGCGTCGCGCGGCCCAATATTGAACCGCGTTGCGACACGCCGGGTAGGTGTGATCATTGATGATGATTTCGGCGCCGGCCTCGAGCTCGAGCGCGCTCAGCACCGTATTGACGCCCGCGGTGGCGTTGGGGACGAACGCCAAATCTTCGGGATTTGCGCCCAGAAATGGGCCGAGCACGGCGCGCGTGTCGTCCAGCAGGCGCTCGAGCTCGCGGGTGAAGAAGTGTACGGGGTTCTTCTCCAGCCGCTCACGAAATTCGAGTTGCTTGGCTTGCACGACCAGCGGGCATGCGCCGAACGCGCCGTGGTTCAAGTAGATCACGTTCGGATCGAGGCTGAAGTGCTGCGCGAACGGACTACGGGTGCTGATGGTCACGGATAGGTCCCTACCTTGAACAAGTCGGAGAGGTCGTTGGAGGTCGCCACGCGGGGCAGCGGCGGTAAGCCCAAGATCAGCTCCACCGATCGCAGCTGTGAGCTGTGCGTGTAGCGCTCGCTGCCCGCGTAGTTCGGCTTGACCATGGTGCCGACGGCGATGAACGGCAGCTTGGTCGTCGAGCCACCTTCGTCGAAGGTGATGAAGATCACCGCCTCGTGCTCGGCGGCGTAGGCGATCAGCCGCGGGAGCTCGGCTCTTAGCCACTTGTCGCCGGTGCGGATGGGGTTCTCCGCCGGGCACCCGGGCTGGCCGTGCATGTCGTGGCACTGATCCGGCGTGATGAACACGTAGCTCGCGAGCTCGCC